>Ga0209564_1000743_pt1 | contig 46196 bp, 58 predicted proteins | sample AraplaCol_mMF_r2_FD_184272 | JGI IMG/M metagenome (GOLD analysis project Ga0209564, IMG submission 184272) | Arabidopsis root microbial communities from North Carolina, USA - plate scrape MF_Col_mMF_r2 (SPAdes) (version 3) | ecosystem: Host-associated > Plants > Roots > Endosphere | place: USA...
GCTTTTGATCTTTTTTGGTGCCGACGACGAGACTCGAACTCGTACAGCTTGCGCCACTACCCCCTCAAGATAGCGTGTCTACCAATTTCACCACGTCGGCAATAGGCCGCTATTCTACACTGTGATCATCGCTTTGTTAATGCAAATTGCGCATAATCAAGAAGAAAAACGGCAAAAAGTTCAAAGTTGCCAGTTTTACTTCGCTGGCGAAGCAGCTGGAGCGGCCGCGGCAGGTGCCGAAGCAGCTGGCACGGATGCCGCCGGAGCCTCAACAGGCGCTGGAGTTGCAGCCGCCGGAGCAGCAGGAGCTGGAGCTGGAGCAGCCGAAGGGATCGCTGCCGCACCGCCTACTGGCGCTGGAGCCTGGACCGGAGCCTTGACGTTATCCATCACGCCGGCGCCCGCCGAGACATTGCCTTTGGTGGCCAGGACCGACAGGCCCAGGGTGGCACCGAAGAAGATCGCTGCCGCCAGTGCCGTCGACTTGGACAGGAAGTTCGAGGAGCCGGAGGCGCCGAACAGGCTGCCGGAAGCGCCCGAGCCGAAGGCCGCGCCCATGTCGGCGCCCTTACCATGCTGCAGCAATACCAGGCCGATAATCGCCACAGCGGAGATGACCTGCACTACGATAATCAGATTGAACAAAGTGTTCATGCTAGTCCTTAAATAATAAAATTGCCCTGCTTATGCAGCATGGATGATGGCGAGGAAATCCGCCGCCTTCAGTGCTGCACCGCCAATCAGGCCACCGTCGATATCCGGCTGGGCCAACAACTCCTTGGCGTTTTCCGGCTTCATGCTGCCGCCATACAGGATCTGCATGCCGGCGGCAGACGCCGCATCCTTCTTCGCCACCCGGGCACGCAGCAGTGCATGCACTTCCTGCGCCATTTCAGGGGTGGCGGTCTTGCCGGTGCCGATTGCCCATACAGGCTCGTACGCCAGCACAATCTTCGCCAGCTGCTCGGCGCCCAGCACCTCCAGCACAGCATCCAGCTGCTCGCCGACCACGTCGGCGGTCTTGCCTGCTTCGCGTTCGTCCAGCGTCTCGCCTACGCAAACCACCGGCACCAGGCCGGCATTCACGGCGGCCAGCGCCTTCTGGGCGACCAGGGCGCTGCTTTCCTTGTGATAGGAACGGCGCTCGGAGTGGCCGACGATGGCGAATTTGCTGCCGAAATCCAGCAGCATCGCTGCCGAGATTTCACCCGTGTAGGCGCCCGCAGCGTGGGCGGACACATCTTGTGAACCCCAGGCAATTGCGCTGCCAGTGAGTTCAGCCTGACATTGTGCCAGATATGGGGCCGGGACGCAGACCGCGGTATCGGCCTTTGCATCACCCAGGCCAGCCTTGATGCCTGCCAACAGGGTAGTGTTGGCGGCACGGCTGCCGTTCATTTTCCAGTTACCGATGACGAGTTTGCGGCGCATAGTAGCTTAATTTTTAATAACCCGTAATTGTAGCTCGGGCCGCTGCCCTCGGGCAAGGAATGCGCCGGGAACTTACAATACTTGCAACATAATCTTGCCCACGTGGTTGCTGCTTTCCATCAGTGCATGCGCCTTGGCCGCCTGCTCCAGCGGGAAGCTTTCGTAGATCACGGGCTTGATGTCGCCGGCCTCGATCAGTGGCCAGACTTTTTCGCGCAGCTGACGCGCAATGGCGCCCTTGAAGGCGACGGAGCGCGGGCGCAGGGTCGAGCCGGTAATAGTCAGGCGGCGTTTCAGTACCTGCCCCATGTCCAGTGTGCCCTTGGCGCCGCCCAGGAGCGCGATGATGGCGATGCGCCCGTCATCGGCCAGGCAGCTGATTTCGCGCGGCAGGTAATCGCCGCCCACCATGTCGAGGATCACGTCGACCCCGGTATCGCCGGTCAGTTCGCGCACCACGGCCGCAAAGTCCTCGGTGCGGTAGTTGATGCCGCGCGCCGCCCCCAGGGCTTCGCACGCCCTCGCCTTCTCGTCACTGCCCGCCGTGGCAAACACGCGGTGGCCCAGCGCGCGCGCAAGCTGGATCGCCGTCACGCCGATGCCCGAGGTGCCGCCCTGCACCAGCAAGGTCTCACCCTTGCCAAGCCCGGCGCGGTCGAACACATTGCTCCAGACGGTAAAGAAGGTTTCCGGCAGCGAAGCGGCTTCCAGCGGCGACAGGCCGCGCGGCACCGGCAGCACCTGCTGCACCGGCGCAGTCACGTACTCCGCATAACCGCCGCCCTGCACCAGCGCGCACACCATGTCGCCGATCTTGAAGCCGCTGGCCGCCAGGTCGCCATCGACGATCTCGCCCGCCACTTCCAGGCCCGGGATATCGGTCGCGCCCGGCGGAGGAGCATAGCTGCCCATGCGCTGGAACACGTCCGGCCGGTTGACGCCGGCCGCGTGCACGCGGATGCGCAGCTCGCCCTCCTTCGCCACCGGCAGCGGACGCTCGCACAAGCGCAGCACATCGGCCGCGCCGGGTTTCTGGATTTCGATCGCACGCATCATGGCATCACCTCTATGGGAAAGAGGCGATTGTAGCGCTTACATGCCGAAGCGAGCGCCCATGCCAAACAAGGTCGCCAGGCCCAGCGCGGCGAACATGGCAGCGGCAATGCCATGCACCAGCTTGAGTGGGATTTTCGCGGCCAGCTTGTCGCCCGCGAACACGGCCGGCACGTCGGCAATCAGCATGCCAAGCGTGGTGCCGGCCACCACCATCAGCGGGTCCGGGTAATGGGCGGCCATGGTGACGGTGGCGACCTGGGTCTTGTCGCCCATCTCGGCCAGGAAGAAGGTGACCAGGGTGGCGCCGAAGACGCCAAAGCGGGTTGCGACGCTGGTTTCATCCTCCTCGATCTTGTCCGGCACCAGCGTCCAGGCGGCCATGCCGAGGAAGGACAGGCCAAGCACCCAGCGCAGCACTTCGGGCGTCAGCACGGAGGTGATCCAGGCGCCGAGCGCACCGGCCAGGCCGTGGTTGAAAATGGTGGCGATGAAGATGCCGGCGATGATCGGCAAAGGCTTCTTGAAGCGGGCGGCGAGCAGAAAGGCCAGCAGCTGGGTCTTGTCGCCGATTTCGGCCAGGGCGACTACGCCGGTTGAGACGAGGAGGGATTCCATTGTTTTAATCCAGGCCGGGCACGGACGAATGACCACAGCTCGCCCCCGGCCTAAATCGGCGGCACTGTGGTCAAAGGTCTTGCCAAGTATGGGACCGCATATGCCATGGCCTGTGGGCCAAGTGTGTTGACATATGCCTCCTCCGGGAGTGGAGGAGAGGCTACTCCCCAATGACGGGGCGCATTATAACAACAAACCCGGTAAACCTGGGTCTGACCCGCAGGGTCAGACCCACAACGGTCTTGGGGCCTACGGGTGGGTTGTGCGCTGTTGATCTTCGCCGAAAGTCAAAAGCTTCGACCCTAAACCACCGGCAGATGAGCAGACAGGATCTGACCCTGCGGGTCAGATCCTGGTTTACCGGTTTTAACCGCCCCCAGTCCGCGACGACCTAGGCAACGGCGTCCCCCGCTTCCATGCCGACGACAAAGCCTGCCCCTCCTCGATCTGCTCCTGCGTCATCCCCCTCGCGACGGCCGCCCTCTGCTCCGCCGCATTCGCCGACCCGCCGGCCGCCGCCAGGTTCCACAGCATATAAGCAATCACATTATCCTGCGGCATCCCGCCAATGTGATACCGGTACATCAGCCCCAGCACCTGCTGCGCATCCGGATGCCCCTGCTCCGCCGCCTTGCGGAACCAGGTCACCGCCTCCTTATGGTCCTGGATCACCGCATTGCCCGTGTAATACATCGCCCCGACCACATACTGCGCATCCGCCTTGCCCTTAAGGGCAGCCTTGCGATGCCAGGTCAGCGCCTGCTTGTAATCCTGCGGCACGCCACGGCCCATGTAATACATCAAGCCAAGCAAATGCTCGGCATCCGTATTACCCGCCTTGGCCAACGGCAGGATCTCTTTATAGGCCAGCGCATAATTCTTGTTGTTATACGCCGTGGCCCCTTCCGCGAACCCGGCATGCGCACTGGCCTGAAGCCCTAGTGCGATGCTGAGCGCGATTAACACGCCTCGTAGTTTTTTCATGGTGCTTTAGATTTATCTCTTTTTATGCACTGCAGAATGTCTCTTACTTCCAGCTCACCTTGCCCAGGCCATCCACGCTCACGTTGCGGGTAGTCGGCTTGCCGTACACAGTGACGGAACCCAGTCCGCTCAAATTCAGGTTGGCGTTGTTGGACGCGTTGATGGTCGCGTTGCCCAAGCCGCTCAAGTCCAGGCTCACGTCTTCCGCCTTGAACTGCTGCGCATTCAGGCCACCCAGGCCGCCCAGCGTCGCCTTCAGGTTCTTGCTGCGGCCACCGATGGTGATGTAGCCGGCGCCCTGCAGGTCGAGGTCGACGTTCTCGTTCTCCGTTACCCACACATGCATGCTGCCCACGCCGCCCAGGTTGGCCTTGAGCTTCTTGTAGTCGCAGACCACCTTCATGCTGCCCGCGCCATCCAGGGTCAGGTCGATGTTTTCGCCGCTAAAGCCGCTGACCTCCGTGCTGCCCACGCCCTCCGACACCAGTTCACGCAACTGCGGCAGCACCAGCTCCACCTTCACCGCCGCAGACTTGAGCTTGACGCCGCGGCTTTCCGTATCGAGGTAGAGCGTGTCGCCGGTCTGCACGGCCGTCACCTTGTTGACATAGCGCTTGTCGGTGGTAATGTTGAGTGCCGGGGTATCGCCGCGGCGCAGCTTGAGGTCGATCACGCCGTCGAGCTTGACGCGCACTACTCGCGCGTCGATGGCCCGCGTTTCCGTCGTCGTGTCATCGGCCTGGGCCAAGCCCAGGAACAGGCAGAATGCGGTGAACAGCAAGCCAATCTGGAATGGTTTCTTCATCATGAATCCTTGGTAAGTCATCAGCGCATGGTCACAGGTTGGCTGCCGCGAGGACAAAGGGCAGCTCGGGAACCGCGCTGGTGGCAATGATGGTTGCCATATTAATACCAACGAGGACCAGGAGGGTGGCCAGGAAGATGGCTTCCATGTTTTTAGCGATGTTCATTTTTGCGCTCCCCGAAATGACTGGTTTTTCGATGGTTTCATCATATCGGCGCCCCCTTCCCCCGTCCTGCCGTATGCGACGAAATGCAAAAAACAGGGAACAGGCGGATAATCCGCCTGCCTTTTCGTCATTCCAGAGGGAAATACAATGAATAAAAAACTCCTGGTGCTGGGCGCCCATGCCCTGGCCGTTGCCCTGCTCTCCTCGCGTGCCGTCGCTGCCCCCGACCTTACTGCCGCCCATAAGCTCTACCAGGCCAACTGCGCCCAATGCCACGGCAAGGACCTGGAAGGCGCCGCAGGCCCCAACCTGGCCGATGCCACGTGGCTGCACGGCCAGCCCACCAAAGCTAACCTGGTGCGGGTAATCGGCAAGGGCGTAGTCGATAAAGGCATGCCCGCCTGGGACAAGCAACTGAGCAGCGCCCAACTCAACCAGTTGGCCGAATACCTGCTGCCAGCCAATGCTGCCGCCCGCAAGGCCGCTGCCAACAACGGTACCGCTCCCGCCGCTGCGCCGGCGGCACCAGCCAATGGCCTGGCAGCGCTCAAGCTGCCGAAAGGCTTCCGGATTTCGGTCTATGCCGACAAGGTTGAAGGCGCGCGCGAGCTGGCCGTGACTGAAAGCGGCCTGGTCTTCGTCGGCTCCACCAAAGCAGGCAAGGTCTACGCCCTGGTCGACGCCAACAAGGACGGCGTCGCCGAAAAAGTCGTCACCGTCGCCGAAGGCCTTAACAATCCCAATGGCGTCGCCCTGCTGAACGGCGCGCTGTACGTCGGCGAAATTTCGCGCATCATCAAGTTCGACGACATCGAAAAGACCTACGCCAGCAAGCCGGCCTACAAAGTCATCAAGAACGACCTGCCGACCGAAACCTGGCATGGCGCCAAGTACATCAAGGCCGGCCCGGACGGCAAGCTGTACGTGCCGATCGGTGCGCCTTGCAACGTCTGCGACAAGGAGGACGAAGCCTACTCCAAGATCTGGCGCATGAACCCCGACGGCAGCAACTGGGAACTGTATGCGCGCGGCGTGCGCAACACGGTCGGCTTCACCTGGCATCCGGTAACGAAAGAGCTTTGGTTCACCGATAACGGCCGCGACGAAATGGGCGAGAACATGCCTTCCTGCGAACTGAATGTGGCGCCGAAAGCCGGCATGCACTTCGGCTTCCCCTACTGCCACGGCGGCGTACTGCCCGACCCGCAATTCGGCAAAGGCAAAAGCTGCGAGGCCTTCGTCCCGCCCGTGGCGGCACTTGGCCCGCACGTAGCCCCGCTAGGCCTGGCCTTCTACACCGGCAGCCAGTTCCCCGAGCAGTACCGTAACCAGCTGCTGGTCGCGGAACATGGCTCATGGAACCGCAGCAACAAGATCGGTTACCAGGTACGCTTGATCACCCTGTATGGCAACAAGCTGGTCAGCGATACCGCCTTCATCGACGGCTTCCTGCAGAACGAAGAAGTCAGCGGCCGCCCGGTCGATATCGCGGTGATGCCCGATGGTTCGATACTGGTTTCCGACGACCACGCGCACAAGGTGTATCGCGTTACCTACCAACGCTGATGGGGCATATGCGCAAGGTATCGCCACAGATGGTTTCATCAAAATATTGAACTTCCGTCGGCCTCTGCCAAGGCTATATTGAAAAGTGCCAGACAACAATTTAGAACTGGCACCCTTGGTCCACGAATGGAGGCAGTCATGAAGCGATACTTCGCTGCCGCCGGGCTATTTGTGCTCGCTGCTAGCGCAGCAGGACAAAGCAGCACCGGCGCTGACCAATCGGTGGTTGTGCCCGCGCAGAAGCAAGTGAATTTGGAACGCAAGCTCATCTCACCGCAAGAGTTCTATCAATATCAGGGCGCCTATGCCCTGTCCAATGGCCAGACCCTCATTTTGTCGCGCGGCGCAGCCCGCCTCTACGCGCAAGTCGGCCAGCACCCACGGCAGCAAATCTTCTGGCAAGGCGACGGCAAGTTCACTGCAGCCGACGGCAGCCTGGATATGAACATCGTCTGGATCAACGACGATACCGCCACCGGTGAACTGAACTTTTCGCCTAGCGTGGCCGGCCAGCAGCCGGCGCATGCGCCCCTTTCAATAGCCTCGCGTTGAACGCGAGCGAATGCCTACGCGCCTCGATCACAAATCAGGGTGACGCAGGGGTAGCAACCTGCCCAACCGGGCATTATATTGAAAGAGCCAGGCAATTTTAGAGACCTGGCCACACCAAAAAAATGGAGGCAATCATGAAGCGGTTAGTGGCTACCGGCTGCCTGTTTGCGCTCGCCCTTACGGCGTACGCAGAAGGATCCGATCAAACAGTTTTAATCCCCGCCTCGAAAGAGGTTCAACGCAGCTATATGTCGCCTGATGAATTCAGCAAGTACAAAGGCGCATACGATCTCTCGAATGGCAAGACGCTCTACCTGATTCGCAAAGCAACGCGGATGTATGCGCGGGTCGACGAACAGAGCGAACACGAAATCACGCGCGCCGGCAACGGCAAATTCCAGGCACTCGATGGCAAGATGTGGATGGAACTCGTGTGGGCAAATGACGATTCCGTCGGCGGCAGCTTGAACTATGTCGACGAAGCGCCCGCAACGGCAGGCCTGGAACCTAAGGTCATCAGCATTCGGTTTGCGTCACGGTGACCCAATGGGAGGCTATCGTGAAACGCCTATTGCTCGCGTGCGGCCTGGGCTTCTTCGCTTTTAGCATTACCGCCCAAAGCCAGACTTCGGTCGAAACAGTCGTAGTGCCGGCCCAGAAGGACGTGAAGCCACTGACTTTGTGGCCCGACGAAATCCTTGAATATATTGGCGATTACCAGCTCGCCAACGGCAAGACCTTGTACCTCACCAGGCAAGGAGCCAGGATGTACGGCCAGATTGGCTCACTACCGAAGCACGAGATGATCGCCACAGGCTTGCGCAAATTCAGTGCGCGGGACGGCCAGCTTTCCGTCCACATCAAATACACCTGGGACGGCCAGATCACCGGCAATGTAGTTTATGTCGATAGCAGCCGCAGCGCAGGCTCACTTCCTGTGCTGGTGGAATTCGCCTCACGCTGAAAAGAGGAGGCGCCCATGAAAAGAATGATTGCGATACTGGGGCTTGCAGTCTGCTGTACGCAAGCCCTGGCGCAGCAACAACCCGATGTCGGCCGCGTGATCGTTCCGGCCGCCAAACCCGAGCCATACTTCATCTGGCCGGACGACCTGCATGCCTACAAGGGCGAGTACTATCTTTCCAATGGCAAGAAAATGTACATCAACCGCATCGCCAACCACCTGTACGCACAGGTGGGCAAACAAAGGGAAAGAGAGATCATAGCAACGGGCGAAAACATGTTCGAATCGGTCGATAAGTCCATGACCCTGAACATCGTCATCTCGCGCCAAGGCTATGTCAGCGGCAGCATAGCTTATCTAGATGAGGACCTGCCAGATAAACCGCTGGCCTATGCCTCCCTCATGACGCGCTAGCCGCGGGCACGTCTGGGCCGCCAGCCATCAGTGAAGCTGGCGGCCTCTTTTTACTGGCGAAGCGCGGTTTCGTCCGCGCCAGGCTGGCGCACCAGCAGGCTGTGGACCTTGCCGTCCGCGCCGCGCTGGAATTCCAGGCACGCCAAGGAACCTTCCATGAAGAAGCTGTCCGGCGCATGCGCCATGATTGGCGCAGCATCACGGCCGTCGCGCTGCATCAGCAGCTTGTCGCCATCGCGGCGCACCACGCGCTTGACTTTGTCCGCGCCAACGTAAGTACCGACAAACGCGTCCAGCGCCTCCGGCGCCAGCGCAATCGGCTTGAAGTCGACGAACGGCTGGCCAATCGCAATGCCTGCCGCCTTGTAGGCGATCACCGGCGTGTTCACTGCGCCGCCGTTGCCATTGGTAAGCACCGCCACGAACACTTTGTCGTCCGGCAGCCGCAAGGCTTGCGCGGTGAAGCCAGGGATCGAACCGCCGTGGTGGATCATCTTGTGGCCCGCCAGGGTGCCGATATTCCATCCGTAGCCGTAGTTGCACTGAGCATCCTGCGGCAGGCGGCATGAGGTGAAGGCCTGGCGCCAGGTGGCTGGCTTGAGCAGCTTGCCGTTGCTGACGGCTGCATCCCAGCGTGCCATATCGTCCGCCGTGCTCACCAGCGCGCCCGCCGAATAGGCCAGTGTCACGTCAATGTCCTTCACGGCCACGATCTCTTGTCCGTTCAGGCGGTGGCCCTTGATGTGCCGTTTGGCGCTGCGCTCGTAACCTTCATGCGCAGTGTCCCGCATGCCCAGCGGCTCGAAGATGTTTTTTGCGATGTAGTCGTGATACTTCAGGCCGGACAGTTTTTCGATGATGAGGCCAAGCAGGAAGTAGCCTGAATTACTGTAGCTATAACGCTCGCCTGGCGCGAAGTCCAGCGGCTCCCTGGCAAAGACGTCGAACACCTGGGCAAGGGTCACGCCCTCATCCGGCAGGCTGCGAAAGGCTTTCAGCGCGGTGTAGTTTGGAATGCCGGAGGTGTGCTGCAGCAGATGCTCGATGGTGATGGCGCTGCCCTTGTCCGGGAAGTCCGGCAAGTATTTGCGCACATCGTCCTTTACCGAGAGCTTGCCCTGCTCCGCCAGCATCAGTATGCCGACTGCAGTGAACTGCTTGGTGATGGAGCCTATGCGCAGTTGCATGTCCGGCTGCATCGGCGTGCTCTCCGCCACATTGGCCAAGCCATAAGCCTTGCGGAAAACCGGCTTGCCGTCACGCGTAACGATCACCGTGGCCCCTGGCCAGTTCGGCTTGAACATGGGCGCCAGCGCGGCATCAAGACGCTGCTCGAGCGTCGAATCCGCCATCGCGCAGCTAACCTGCAGCAGGGAGAGTGATGCGAAGAGAATTGCGGGTAGTTTCGTCACAGCCTGGTCTCCTCAAAAATCTGGATGCTAATGCCGCCCTGCCCTGCACAGTTGGCCGAGCCGACGAATGGTCGATTTGAAGGGGCGAATGGTCGCTTTCGGAGTACGAGCATGTGCGGAATTTTCTCAAACTTGAACTCGTATATTGAAGTTGCCGATCCAGTGGTAATGTGTTCCCGAGATGGCGCGACCCGGCAAGGCGACACATAACTTGATCTTAGGGTTCGCCCCTGCTTGTCAGATTGGTGCCCTTGCTCATTTCCATCTGAAAGTCCGGACTGTATCTGAGGCTACCGCAGTTCGACCGGGAACCGAGCAACTTGAAGCGCTCTCTATAGCCGGCTGGCATTGCTGAATGGAGCGGCATACGCAAACTGGTTCACTTGACGTTTGCTGTGGTTCGATCTGGTATCGCGTTCCAGCCTTTATCCGCGAAGCAGTCAAATGAGATAAACTCACTTGCGACTGAGAACGGCCTGCAGCAGGCGGTTTGCATGGCTTTCCAAACACTTCAATCATATGCTCAATGAATGAATTTGAGAAATTCGCCTACGATGAAATTTGCACGGCATTGGCGAATGTCGACACAAGCGTCAATCCCGATATCTATGTGCTTTCGTTCTATGTATTCAACATCGACGACGATCCCCGATATCCCGTTCTTCAACTAGGTTATAACACTTTGGCGCACGCGATGGCGAGCGCCCCATCAGCATCAGGTATTGAAGAAGCGAAATGGAATTTCGCTTTTTGGCTCCAGAACGAGCTAAAGTTCATTGCCGAACCGGAGACTCAAGGCAGGCTCCTGCTGGAAGGTCAACTAAAATCAAGCGGTCTCTGGTACTCCGATGAAGAGGAAGAAGCAGACTTCGATCAATGCATGCGGATAGCGGATCGAATTACTGCCTACTTCGCGGACGCCTGTGTCCGGATAGCGCAGGCATTGCATGCAACAAGGGTGATCGAGCGAACGTTTTCCAAACCGGTCCCCATTGTCGTGCATGAACTTGAATATTGCGATGAAATTGCCATGCAGACCTGCCGTGCAAATCCACCAGGTCTGACCACGGAATTTGAAAACTGGATTGCGAGTATGTGATCTTGTACCGGACCTTATCTGCTTGGAATGGTTGAAAGCGAATGAAAAGATTCTTTGCTTATACCCGCGCTTGTCATCAGTTCTCTGACCGGGAAAAACCTAAGTGACGGCAGCAAAAGCGACGCGCGACCTGAGGCTCTCGACGTGATTCATGGACTGCGTAAAACGGACTATGCTCTCATCAAGATTCCAGTTTGTCTTGTTCGCTACGAACTTTGTCCATTCACCGTGAAAGCGGGCAGCTCGTTCGGTGGCATTGACTTTATCAAGATAGGAAAGCGCGGCCATTGCGCTCGCCTGGTCGAACCAAAGGTGAGGTTGGGTAAGGTAATAGGACAAGTATTCCTCAAGATAAGCAACTGACTCGTCGGAATTTATGGTCGCCAGTGCGACGCAATATGCCATTCCGGCGTAACACACATCGCTTCGTAGCAAAAGGCGGCCGATCAAGGTCGTAAATTCCGATTTACCCGACACTGCAACGAGGTAAGCCGCAACTGAACGCGGCCGCCAGTCGAAGCTGGCAAATAGCCGCGAAATCAGTTCGGCTGAAATGAAGCGAAAGTTCTCTGCCAGATAGTCTTGGGCATCAATCTTGTGAATTCCAAAATACAGTGGCCTCACCCAGGTTTCCCGGAGTTCGACTGGCAGCATTTCAGTGTCCACTGGCACCTCAAGTGCGCTGAATGGGCTTGAATGCACGACCGTCGCACCAGCAGAGTGAAGTTGGACCGGATTCATGCCAGTAATTACTCCTTCAAGAAAACTCAGATGTCGGATTGCGGCCAACTGACGACAAGCGCTCGACTTCCATGCACTAAATAGTTACCGTGTTTTGCGCGCCACTTCAAAGAGCGGCACTTCAGGCGTCTTTGCGTTTCGGCGCCTTATGTTCCCATGCCTGTTTCACCAGGCGCTTGACCACCGCCGCATCAGCCTTTGCCAGCTCTACCCGTACGCCGAGTACCTTGCTGCCCCACAAGAGCTTTTCGGCGAAGGAGGAATACAGCGCCAGCACCTCATCGCGCTTTTCGTCGGGGATGAAGATGTGGATGAATTCCTCCCCCGGCGGGACGGTGACGAAAATCTTCCCCTTCACGCGGAAAGAGCCAAAGTTGTGATGCGGCTCGTCGCTCACATCCGGCAGGGACATGGCAAACGTGCGAACCGTAGAGTATCTCATTTCGCAGACGGCTTCATGATTTGCGAATGGACCTGGTTCACCATCATCAGGCCTGCGGAACCGAAATGGGTATGGTACTCCGCCACCATTTCGCCCTTGATGATGACGGGATCTGTAGCCACCAGCGCCCTGGCTTCGTCGATGCTTTCAACCGCAAAGATGAAAATGCCGCGCGCGCCGTCGACGCCATCCAGCGGACCGGCATAGGCGAGCTTGCGCTCATTGGCCAGGCGCTGGATATTCGCCATGTGCCCGGCAAACATCTCGCTTCGCTCCTGACCTGCCGGCACCTTGTTCGGCCCCGTGCGCAACACCACGAACACATACTTGCGCATGCCGTTGTCATTTGCGCCAAGCGACTTCGCGAGTTCGGCATCGTACTTAGGCGGCGTTTGCACTTGCGCCTGGGCCAGCGCCGAACACGCCAGCGCCCCCATCAGGATTGCGTTCAAGATCAACTTCATTGTTCTCCCCTCATTTCCGGCGTGTCACGGCACAGTGCGCAATGTTGCCCCTTCCGCGCCTGCCTGAAACGCGCAACCGTGAAAATCGCCGCACTAACCACGCCCCAGATGGCGCCTTGGATTACCGAGTATTCGAGGGAATGGCCCCGTAGTACCTGCGCCACGCTGATAATCGCAAATGCGCCGGCCAGCACGACCAGGAAGCGTGTAATCCAGAATGCGATCCCCATGACGACCCCTCTATCTGATTTTCGCAAATGATACTCCAGCCCCGCACGCTCACAGCCGCATTCCAAGCCAGATGACCGATTCAGTGGAAAGCGCCACGACGGACGACAGGATAGCTGGCCAGAACTTGCCACCGGCCGCCTGAGTTGCCGACCGGTCGTGGTGCTCCTGCTCGTCTGCGATAATGCGCGAGATAGCGAGCACCGCTTCCGCGTCGCTTCCATCCAGCATCCGCAACTGCTCACGCAAATGGGCGAGCACGACGCGCTCCACGGCTACGGTAGTCGCGGCAATGGCAGTCTGGCCAAAAAGCCCGGTCAACAGGCCAAGCATGTAACCACCAATTCCGCACAAGGCAAAGCTGCGGCAGCGCTTTACGCCACGGCGGCGCAACTCGGAGGCGAATATCTCGAGATGCGCCTGCTCGTGAGTCCTGAAGTCGCGCAGTTCCGGCACCATCCCGGGAGCTGTCCAACGCCCGAATACGAGCTGGCCTGTATAGATATGCACCGCGCCATTCTCGCCGGCGTGATTCACTTTCAGCACCCGTTCTGCAAACGTGGGCGCCTTATTCTTCGATCGCTTCAATGCCCTGCTCCTTGAGTTTCTCAAGGTGGTCAAGCATTTCGCGCAGCCGCTCTGGCGGATGGCCGGTCCATTCCACAACTTCGCCAATAATGCGGAGCGGTTCGCGCGAACGATATGACCTGGTGGGGTTGCCGGGGAAACGTTTGTTGGTCAGGTTCGGATCATCCTCAATCGGACCGGTTGGCTCAACGATGTAAATCCTGCCCCGCCCTTCTCCTACAGCCAGCTCGGCGCCCCATATTGCGGCCTCCAGTGTCGCTGAGAGATAAACGAAGTTCGCCTGCCGCCTCGTCCCGTAATTGGAAGAGAAGCCGCGCTCAATCAAGCCGCCGACCTTCAGGTCCGCCTTGGTGCCATGATAAAAAGGTCCCTCGATCACAATGTCACCTTCAGTTTCCGGCCACCGCTAATTGCGAAGCCTTCGCGTTGATAAAATGCGAGCGTCCTGTCGAACTGCGGCAAAGGCGGCGTTGTTACTTCCAGCCGCTTCCAGCCGCGCGATCTGCCGAACGCCTTAGCCGCGGAAAGAAGTTGCAAGCCCAGCTCCTTCGAGCGATATGCCGGGCGAACATAGAACTCAGGAATCGTGCCGAAAGCCCCTTCCGCATACAGCGCATAGCTTTCATAAAGTGCCACGAATCCGGCAGGAGCGTCGCCATCCCAGGCGACAAAGACAAAATACTTCTGCTCCGAGATGAATGTCCCCAGCCGATCGATCGTCGCAGTCACGTCAAAATTGAATGCCTGCTCGCTGATGGCGGCCATGATTTCAGCCAGCAGCTCCCCGACCATTTCGGCGATTTGGGGAGCGTCATTTACCGTAGCGGCCCGGATGATCATGGAGCTTGCCTTTCCATCTGTTTTTGTCACGCGCGTCATTTTCCGTCCTCAGAAAGGATACGAGCCTTAAGCATGCGTCCAATTGCGACCGCTTTACCCGACTCCCAATCTTCCATCGGACTAAAGACCTGGCCTCCAATCAGTCCGCGCCCCGGTTCCTCAACCGCCATTTGAACCAGGAATCCATCGAGAAAGTGGACTGGGCATCCTGACGGTGAGTAGTGGGTATTCTGGAGGATAGGAATCAATTTTTGAATTAAGTCCCGCACCTCATTTGCACGAATTTGCAGCTGGCGAGAAACCGGCTTCCCGTCCTTGAGCCGATTGAGGTAAAGAGTTCCGTCCCCATTCAACCCGTCACGTACCAGGGTAATCAGGTATGAAGCGCCGAAGCCGGGCTCGCGCGTCCCGAATTCGACATACACCAAAGCCAGTTCAGCGTCGGGGGAAGCAGAAGTTTGCCGCGCCAAGACGGAGTCATATCCGGGGAAATACGAACCAAATTCGATGGTGGGTTCGAAATGACTCGTTGGGCACGAAGCCACTGCATCCAACAAGGTAAGCCACATGGTGGCAGCAACTATACAGTTACGCATCAATGTTATTCCTCCATGCGGGCCAGGAAACGAAATGACCGGCGTCGAGAGACAGCTGGTCGCCAATATGAATTGCGACTTTGGCCTCGCCTGGACCTTGAATGTTACTTCCTTTTGGCAGCATCCATCTCTTACGCCTTAGACGGGTCGGAGCCTTGCTCCGCTTTGAGGACCGGATTATGCACCGCAAGTACGGTGGCTTGTCCAATGATTCGGGATCCCTCGGCAACCTGCAGAATTCGGCCAATCCAAAGTGTGTTTGGATAAACTTCCGGCGTAATCAGCCAAACATTGGCGCGCGCAGACTCCCCCGTTCCAATTCCTTCGCAGCCGATAAATTCGTGATTCGTCGAGGTCCACTAGTCTGGCCTGATATCGTACGCAGGGCGATAGCCCGAACGTACAAACTTCGGGCCGTTGTCGTATGCCAGCGAAGTCAGTTCAAAGAGCACTTCAGCATCGGGGGCGCGAAATATCATCGAGCTCACCTATTTTCCTTGGAGAGCGCTCGCACTTCGTCAAGGCGGCCTTGGAATTCCGGGACGTTCAGTATGTAGTGAGAAATTGGGATGGCGCACATGTCGACACTTCTGAAGCCTTTAATCTCTTCAGGCGCAACGCCTGCCAGAAAGACCAGATAGTACACCCCAGGTGTAAGCCCCACGTAACCTGTACCAATGCCAAGCAAGTCCAGGAGCCTCGGCGTGTAGTTCTTATCGCCTTTGAAGTCTTCAACGACCCTATACCCTGCCGATACCAGTTTTACCGATTCCTTGTCTGATATTTGCTTTTCGATTATTTGCCTTTGGAGTGCCTCTTCGAGTCTGGTTTCAACAACATAGATCAAGAAAACCCTCGCTGACTCCTTAAACTGCTTGCTGAGAGTCAGGTCACGCGGACACGAATGTGCCGAACAAAGACTTGAAACAAGCGACAACATTAAGGCGATCAGCAAGCGAAGCGTTCGACTCCCTGTTTTCAGTTCCATGATGATCATTCCATTGAACGAGGCCGTTGCTTGTTGGCGAATGCCTCAATCAGTTCTCCAAGTTTGTCAGGATATTCCAAGAATTTCTTTGCAATCAGTTACCTAATTGGCACTCCAGGCAGTTTGCCGTAAGCGGCCCAATTCATGCAAGCCCGCGATGGGCTCGCAACCATTCGCGACGTAGAATGAGGAATCTTCAGGAAGGAGCGCCCCGTGGAAATCACAGCAACAGTTCGCAGTTCCGCCGACGAGCATGAGGCGATCGTCGCCACAAACAATATATCGCAATCGCTCTCGGTGCCGGCAAAGAGTTCCGGTAAGGGGTCCGCAATCAATGGTGGCGAATTCCTGATGCTTGCCGTGGCCACATGCTATTGCAACGATGTGTACCGCGAGGCCGAACGCTTGCGCATCCCTGTCGAAGCAGTTTTCGTCGAAGCCAGTGCCGACTTTCCTGGTCCAGGGCTGGCCGCCACAAATATCCGCTACAAGGTGCGCGTTAGGTCATCCGCCCCGGAAGATGTGATCGCGGACCTGCTGCGCAAAACCGATGCCGTGGCTGAGGTCCATAACACCATCCGGCAAGGCGTGGCAGTTAAGCTGGAATAGTTAGAACAATTCCGTCATTCGGATGACGCTTGCTCGCGCTCCTGCTCGCGCTCGGCCAAATTTTTGAGTGATGCCAATTCTCGTTCCGTGAGAATCGACCCTATCTGGCAGATGCCAGCATCCGAATACCGGCATAGCCAAAGACGGCAGCCAATATGCCATCAAACCCGCGCCGCGCAGATAGACGCTCAACATCGAGCCTTCACGGACTGTCGATTCAAGGTCGGCAGGCAGCCGCTTGGCGAGCGCCGACCGCGCGGATTTGAAAGAAAACCACAGCAGGTACAGCCCGCCCAGCACCTTCATTGCGATGAGAGCCTGCGAATACTGGGCCATCACCGCCGCCAGCCCGAAGGCTGCAAGCATTCCCCATACGGTCGCCCCACTAACGACACCCAACGCAAACACCAGCGCATATCGACGGCCCGAATACATGGCCGTCGCCATCACCGCTAGACTGCTTGGCCCCGGGGCTTGCTGCCCCGAACGTATAGGCTGAATATGCCAATAACAGATTTGCGCTGATTAACGATGCAGTCGCCAACACGTTCTCCCGAGGCGATTAACTGTCCCAGCATCATAGCGTGATCCCGGCATTGGTGCTTGCCAGCTCAGTCGCGCTGGTAGAGCGCCTCGATCATGCTGGACTCCAGCGCGTGCGCCTTGACCATATAACCGGTCAGGGCGCCGGAGGCGTTCTCCGGCAGTTCGAGCTTTTGGGACAAAGCGTACACTGTGAACTGGTAGCGGTGAACTCCATGCTTCTGCGGCGGGCAGGCGCCGCCAAAGCCTTTGGCGCCGTAGTCGTTATTCATCGACTGGCTGCCAGCCGGCGCTGCAGCCCCTGCACGCAAGGACGTTACATCCTTCGGGATGTTCACAAGCTGCCAGTGCCACCAGCCACTGCCGGTTGGCGCATCGGGGTCATGGACCATAATCGCAAATGCTACCGTACCTTTCGGGGGGCCGGACCAGGACAGTTGAGGCGATTGGTTGCCGCCACTGCAGCCGAAGCCCTGGAACTCCTGGGCTTTAGCCATGAATGCACCGTTGGCGATATCGGTACTGGTCAGTGTCAACGAGCCGGCCAATGCGGAGTTGGAGGCCAGCAGTGCTGCAAGAATAAAGTGTCGCATATGTGCTCCTGTGATTGGAAGCCCATATGGTAGGCAGCGCAGGTGGTTCGGGTTAGACCAAATCCAGCCAAGCTTTCGCCCTAATCGCGCATTCGTGTTTTCCGCAGTTCGGTAGGCGTCACGCCGAAGAGCTGCTTGAACTTGTCCGTAAAGCGCGATTGCGACTGGTAGCCGCACCTGTCTGCGATGCGGCCAACCGGATCGAAAGTCGTCTGGACCAGGTGCAGACCCAAGCCCAGGCGCGCCCTATCCTTGATCGCCTGCAGAGAGGTTCCCTCTGCCGCCAGCTTGCGTCGCAGTGTGGATTCGCTGATGGCCAGCCTGGACGCGAGTTCGTCCGCATGCAGACTGTGCGCGGCGTCGCCAACGATGATGCCATGTATCTTATGACTAAGACTTGGCGGCTCGATGACGGCGCTTACCTGCTCGTAGCCTTGGTGATATATAAGTTGGAGGATCTCCTGCCTGCGGCCGCGCCACATGGCCTGCGGTGCAAACGAAGACCATTCGACAAACTGTTTCAGGGTTCCCTGCAAGGTCGCATCTATATCACCCTGAACGAACGGCGCACTCCGGCTGCTCCTTGGCGGCAGGCAGCTGAAGTCGTCGTATTCGAATTCGATGATCAGCGCGAGGTATTCGCCATCGCCGGGAATATTCCGCATCGTGATACTGGGATGGTTCGACAGGATGACAAAGCTGCCACTGGGGCAATCGATCTCGCCTTGGCTGCCAAGCTTCTTGCTTCCATCAAGCACGCAGATCAGCATCGGCTTAATGACCGGTACATTGACGATTCTCTGCTCCCTGACCGACGAGTAGACAGAGAACGGTAGTACACCCCCAGCTTCCTGCAACTCCTTCGCAGCGAAGATCAATGATTGCGAAAGCTTCAATCAGAAAATCCCGAACTTCTTCTTCGTTACATCCGCCCGTTTGGCGTCCACAACGTCGTTAAGATCCCTTTTTCCGAGCAAGGAGAGCAACTCGTCGGTCCCTTTATTCAACTTGAGGTTCATTTCGGACTCGTGCAGCGGCACGACGGCATAGAAGGTGATCTCTTTCTCCGCATCGATCTGCAAGCAGTGGAACTTCTCAGGAACGGTGACCGACGGCAGTACAATTGCCCCACACAGCTTGGTATCAGGCGCAAACGGCACGGGCGGGTCGCCGTTCGGGACCGTATGACCAAACCCCAGCCAGGTATTGTATTTATGTGGCAGGCGCGCCAGAAACTTCAGCTCACGAATCGGCCAATACCATTTTTCACATTCGAACGATGCCTGGTCGATTTTCCATTCTGGCGGAAGCGTCATTATCAACTCGATAAAGCGCGGAACTTGCGCATCTTCCGGAGTTTGCATCGGCAGGTCGCTCATGCCGGAAGTGATAAGCCGATGGAATGGGTAATCCGCGTTCGGCTTTACCCAATGGACGTCGATATGGACCGTATCCGAAACAATTTCGTGGAAGACCGATTCGATCTTCCCAAGGTGTTCTTCGATGTGGCTGGAAATCTGCTCAATGCACACTTCACCTTCCGGCGCTTGCCATGCATTGGCACCCGAATGCCGATAGATAGGCTGTCCAGCCAGGGAGACTTCGTCAGGCTCTTTGTTTGACATTTATGCTTCACTACAAAATGATGCCGGGCTTTCGTGCACGGCACTTATTGCTTGCTATTTGCTGCACCCGATTTCCGGATCAGGTCTAATTCGCGACGCGCTCAGCCACCTGGTCGCCGATGGTCTGCTGCATCAACAGGCTGGTAACTTTGCCGCCTGCGTCGCGCCGGAACTCAACGCTATTCATTGTTCCCTCCAAGAAGAAACTGGTCGGCCCATATGGCTTCAGGTCCGTCGCCGGACGGCCTTCGCGCTGCCAGGTCAGGATCGTCCCTTTGCGGCGCACCGTACGTGTGCTGTTATCGGCCAGCCTGTAAGTGCCGACGAAGGCGTCCAGCGCATCAGGCGCCAGGGCGATCATTTTCCGCTCAGGGAATGGATCGCCAATGGCAATAGCTGCAGCATGCTGCGCCATCACTTCCGAATTGAGCAAAGTGCGTTCGCCATTGCTCAACACCGCCACAAAAACTCTATCCTCCGGCAGGCGAATTACGTAGCTGTTAAAGCCAGGGATGTCGCCGCCGTGCGCTACTTGCTGGTGGCCGCGCAACTTGCCAATAGTCCAGCCGAAACCATAATTGCATGCCGCCGCACCAGGCAGGGTGCATGGCGTGAAAGCCTGCTTCCAGCCTTCCGCCGTCAACAGCTTGCCAGCGCTTATCGCGGCATCCCAACGCGCCAGATCGTCGACGGTGGAAACCAGCGCACCTGCCGCGTAGGGCAACGACATGCTGATTTGACTGGCCTGACTGTAGCCCGAGAAGAAGCCGTCGCGATAGCCTGGAATACGGCGCTTGCTGCTACGCTCCGCGCCCTCATAGGCCGTGTCCACCATACCTAGGGGCTCGAAGATGTTGCGGGCAATGAAATCGGCATAACGCATGCCGGAGGCTTTCTCGATCACCGCGCCAAGCAGGAAGTAGCCGGAGTTGCTGTAGGCCCAGCGTTCACCAGGTGAGAAGTCCAGCGGTTCATCCTTGAAGAAGTCGATCATTTGCGCGACGCTCATATCCTTCTTCGCCACCGACCAGAACGAAGGCATTGCCGTGTAATTGTGGATGCCAGACTTGTGCTGCAGCAGCTGTTGTATGGTTATGGACTTGCCTTTGGTCGGATAATCCGGCACGAAGCGCGTGATGTCGTCTTGCAGCGAAAGTTTGCCTTGCTCCGCCAGCATCAGGATGGCCACGGCGGTGAACTGCTTTGTGATCGAGCCCAGTCGCAACTGCATGTCCGCCTGTAGCGGGACCTTTTTGTCGACGTCGGCCAAACCATATGCCTTGCGAAAGACCGTCTCGCCATCCCGCATCACAATGACGGTGGCGCCGGGGGCGCTGGACTTGAACATGGGTGCCAGCCTGGCATCTAGCTGCCCTTCCATGGAAGTACTGTCAGCATGTGCGAAGCAGGCCTGCAGCAACAGCGCTGCGGCGGCGATTGGGCGTAGGGACATCGATGGGCTCCGATAAAAGTCGGCACATCATAACTGACCAAAGCCCAGTAAAGGCTCACCAATCTCCACCAAGCCTTCCCGCCAAAAACAATAAAGGCCGCCAGTGCTTTCGCAGCGGGCGGCCTTTTCAGGCGGACGGCTGATTATTGTGAGGCGTCAGCTGCTGCTTCTTCAGCGGCGGCTTTCATCGAGAGTCTCGGGCCACAGCGCTCGCCAAGGTAGTAACTGAGCAAGCCATCCGAGCTATCGATGCCAAGGATGTCCATGATCTCCTCGACCTCCATCCCAAAATGATCTCGGCCTTCAGTATCCTCGTCTCCGACCAGCTCCAGCGATTGCTGGAATTGAGTGAGGACCCAGAGCTTGCTCGAATTCCCTTTGACACCAGCAATGAGTTTGTCGATCAATTCATCGAGGATGCTAGACAGTCGCTCTCGTTCAGCCTGTGTGCCTTCGCCAGGCAAATCTTCAAGCTTCGGAGTGTTCCGGAATGTGACAAGATCGTCGACAACAGCATCGTCGATCGAAAGCACTTCATCTTCTACTTCGGAAATAGGATCGTAAGTCATAGATTAGTGGTCCGGTTGACGTAATTGTTGGGTGAAATGTGCCGAACAGTCTTCATTGAGAATTTAGGGCACCTTCCAACGCTTCTTCGAATTCGGTAAGCAAGAAACTCGAATGGCCGATCTCGCCAGAACGAGAAGCGCAGTTGATTCGAACGGAAATGCCGTTTCGATCACCCGGATACTTTCGCAAGCCCAGGTGAACAATCGTTTCGGATTCCCACTTAGCGAAATCCATTGACCAATTCGGGTTAGCAAATTTCAGGACCAGATCTTGGGTTTCCACGTCAATGATTTCAGGTGGATAAACCCACAGAGACATTCGCGGCTCCCACGGGTCGGCGAACACCTTGTAGCGACCGGAGGGGGAAGTGGATTGTAGTTCCGCTGACATATTCAAGAGGCCCAACGTTTCAATTCAGCCGCGCCGTAGGCACCGGCGGGAATGGCTGGTTAGCGCTATGGGTAAAAAATTCCGCCAGCAGCCAAACAACCACCAATGAAGGCACCAGCGCACACCCCGACCAGAATGGCACGAAGCCACTCTGGTCGTGGAGGAAGCAGACCAGCGCCCAATAAAAGCAATGCAGACAGCGCGATCGCGGATAGCGCCGCCTCGCACCAAAGAGCAAGGAACCACCGGCGACTTAAAGCTCCGGCCAAACAAACAAGCAGCAGAGGAACAATCGTCGATCTGGTGAGGCGCATGCGTTGCCCGCTAACGCAACAAGTACCTGGCCGGAACGCGCAGCGTGGAGGCAGTCCAGTTGACTGCATTGTTGGGCTTAGTAAACCACACCGCTAACACCTTCCAGAGTGATAATTTTTTCTTCGCCGATTCCAGTAACAATCAGTTCCAGGTTGATCGAAGCGTCGCCGAGGACAGGAACAATGCATTCAACCACCGCGAAGAAATTCATGTCATTCGGAGCAAAGTACTTCACCTTTACGACCACAGAGGCGACGGCCATCTCCCGATTCGGCGATGCAATAGCGCTCAAATAATCCGCCTCGATCGCGGCTACGAGAGCGCGATCATATGCGGCGGCATACCCAAATCGCTCGCCCAGCCCAGCAAAGTCACCAAGCAAGAGCATTGCCGAAGCTTCCTCACCAAGTCTAGCAAGAGTCGTTTCATCCGTTTGTGTCGGCACCCGCCCTGCCGTGCGAAAGATAAAAGCCGCCGGGCTTCAGTGCCGGCGGCTGAGGAACGCAGGACAGTATCACTTACGATTTCAGGTGGAACTGGATCGCTGCTTCCATCGCCTGATGCAGCGGAATCCTTTCGCCAGGCTGCGCTGGCTTGATCGGCGACACGGTTCGGGTAAAGCGGCGTTGACCTTCCGATTCGGATTCGATGAAGATCACAATTGCGGAGGTGCCAGGCTTCAATTCCGATTCGGTATAGATGGCGCGCTGATACTCGTTCTGGCCAGACATGGCGTTGAATTCGTCCGCGCTGACCAGGGTATGAACAACGTCGCCCTCCCGAACTACACTGCTGTTCATGATCGTCGCGCCGATCACACCGCCAAAGGCCGCGCCAAGGGCTACCTTTCGCAGTTCACTCCGGTTATTCATGTAGACGGCAAAGTGGTGCAGTTTGGTCGGCGGGACGGCGGCGGTGCCAAACTTTTCCTGCAGGCGATGGGAGAACAGGCGGGCGCCGGTCGGATCGGAAATATCTTGCGCCATGCGGACGTAGCCATACTGGTCGCTGGTGATCATCAGGCTGAAAATCTCACGCGTGCTTTCAGCCGCAGGCCGCAGGTCTTCAACAGGCGTTTTCGCCGAGGCAGCCAGGTTTTCAACTGGAAGCGCGATTGGCGTGGTGGAGCAACCGGCGAGGATAAAGACAGCAAGAAGTGCGAACACGTAACGCATGAGTTTAGATTCTCCAATGATTAGAACGGCGCCGTTTTGGCCGCACAGCATCATGCCGTCTTTGATGCGGTTTGAATCTCTCGAATTTTCACAAACTATCAAAATACAACGCACAAAAAAAACCGCCGGGCTTTCGCACCGGCGGCTTTTTTATTCCAGCTTGGCTGATTACTGTGCAGCGGCAGCGGCAGCTTCTTCAGCGGCAGCTTTCATCGACAGCTTCAGGCGGCCGCGCTCGTCGGTCTCCAGGACCTTGACGCGCACTTGCTGGCCTTCTTTCAGGTAGTCCGCAACGGCGTTCACGCGCTCGTTGGCGATCTGCGAGATGTGCAGCAGGCCGTCTTTGCCTGGCATGACCTGGACGATGGCGCCGAAGTCCAGCAGCTTCAGAACGGTACCGTCGTAGGTCTTGCCCACTTCCACGGAAGCTGTCAGTTCTTCGATGCGGCGCTTGGCTTCCTGGCCAGCGGACGCGTCGACGGAAGCGATGGTGACGATGCCGTCGTCGCTGATGTCGATCTGGGTGCCGGTTTCTTCGGTCAGCGCGCGGATCACGGCACCGCCCTTGCCGATCACGTCACGGATCTTCTCTGGGTTGATCTTGATGGTGATCAGGCGTGGCGCGAAGTCGGACAGCTCGGTCTTCACAGTCGGCATGGCCTTCTGCATTTCGCCCAGGATGTGCTGGCGGCCTTCTTTGGCCTGTGCCAGTGCAACCTGCATGATTTCCTTGGTGATGCCCTGGATCTTGATGTCCATCTGCAGCGCGGTAATGCCGTTGGCGGTACCAGCAACCTTGAAGTCCATGTCGCCCAGGTGGTCTTCGTCGCCCAGGATGTCGGACAGCACGGCGAAGCGGCCGCCTTCCTTGATCAGGCCCATGGCGATACCAGCCACGTGTGCTTTCATCGGCACGCCGGCGTCCATCAATGCCAGGCAGCCGCCGCAGACGGAAGCCATCGACGAAGAACCGTTGGATTCGGTGATTTCCGAAACCAGGCGCACGGAGTAGGAGAACTCTTCCTGCGAAGGCAGTGCGGCAACCAGTGCACGCTTGGCCAGGCGGCCGTGGCCGATTTCGCGGCGCTTAGGCGTGCCAACACGGCCGGTTTCGCCGGTGGCGAACGGAGGCATGTTGTAGTGCAGCATGAAGTCGTCGGTGTACTCGCCCATCAGCGCGTCGATCTTCTGCGAATCGCGGGCGGTGCCCAGGGTCGCTACGACCAGAGCCTGGGTTTCGCCGCGGGTGAACAGGGCGGAACCGTGGGTGCGTGGCAGGACCGAGGTGCGGATCGAGATCGGACGCACGGTCTTGGTGTCGCGGCCGTCGATACGTGGCTCGCCTTGCAGGATCTGGGAACGAACAACCTTCGCTTCCATTTCGAACAGGATGTTGCCGACTTCGACCGAGTCAGGAGCGTCCACGCCGTTGGCGGCTGCGTCGGCAGCCAGGTCGGCCACCACTTCAGCGGACATGGCGCGCAGCTTTTCGGTACGGGCTTGCTTGTCCTTGGTCTGGTAAGCGGCGTTGATCTTCGCTTCAGCGAATTGAGCAACCTTGGCGATCAGGGCTTCGTTCTTGGCAGGAGCAGTCCACTCGTGCTCAGGCTTGCCGCCATCGCGCACCAGTTCGTGGATCGCGTCGATCACGACCTTCATCTGCTCGTGGCCATAGACCACGGCGCCCAGCATCACTTCTTCGGACAGTTGCTGCGCTTCGGATTCCACCATCAGCACGGCGGATTCGGTACCGGCAACCACCAGGTCCATCTGCGAATCTTTGAGCTGGGAGGCGGTTGGGTTCAGGATGTACTGGCCGTTCTTGTAGCCGACGCGCGCTGCGCCGATCGGGCCGTTGAATGGCACGCCAGCCACGCACAGGGCGGCGGATGCACCGATCATGGAAGCGATGTCCGGATCGATCTCAGGATTCACGGACAGCACGTGCACGATCACCTGGACTTCGTTCATGTAGCCCTCTGGGAACAGAGGACGGATTGGACGGTCGATCAGGCGGGAAGTCAGGGTTTCTTTTTCAGAAGGACGGCCTTCGCGCTTGAAGAAGCCACCAGGGATCTTGCCCGCTGCGTAGGTCTTTTCGAGGTAGTCGACGGTCAGTGGGAAGAAGTCCTGGCCTGGTTTTGCGTCTTTACGCGCCACCACGGTTGCCAGTACGACGGTGTCATCCATCGATACCACTACCGCGCCGGATGCCTGGCGAGCGATTTCGCCGGTTTCCAGCGTCACGGTGTGTTGGCCGTACTGGAAGGTCTTCGTTACTTTGTTAAACATGGGTTTATCCCTCTTTCTCTTTAGCCGACAGATTTTCAGGAGCTGTCGTAGCACCTCACCACGGACGGCCCGGGGGGCCGCCATACTGCTTTACTGCAATAAAACTAAGGGTCTAAAAGTCAAAATGCCTGCGGCAGCGAACTGGCGCAGGCATTTCTCGTTTAAACCTGGTAACGCAAGAATTACTTACGCAGGCCGAGTTTAGCGATCAGGTCGCGGTAACGGTTTGCGTCTTTATTCTTCAGGTAGGACAGCAGGGACTTACGACGGTTAACCATCTTGATCAGGCCACGGCGGGAGTGGTGATCTTTGGTGTGCTCTTTGAAGTGGGTGTTCAGTTCGTTGATGCGTGCGGTCAGCAGAGCAACTTGCACTTCTGGGGAGCCGGTGTCGTTTTGGCCACGTGCGTTGTCGGCGATGATGGCCGACTTGTTGATGTTTTCAACGGTCATTTTCTTACCTTTCACATGCGATGCACGGAGTCTTAGGAACCCTGCACATCGTGAATTACGTTTAATATAAAAATCCGGCCGGACGGCCAGACACGGGAGTATAACCGGAATAAGGGGCGAAAGCTACCGCCACACACGATTAGCCATGAAAACTACTCTTTCCGTTGCATTCTTATCACTATTACTGAGCGCCTGCGCCGCCGCCCCACCCTCCTGGCAGCGCGGCAATGACAGCTTCAAGCCGATCCAGCTCGGCGTGACGACCCAGGCCGACCTGCTACGCCTGTACGGCCCACCCGACGACCGCACCTTCCTGCAGCTGCGCGACCTCAACGTATGGAGCTACCGCTACAAAGAGTCCGGCGTATGGGATTCGATGATGCACATCATGATGGACCGCCAAGGCATCGTGCGCGAAACCATGAGCGGCCCCGACCTGGAAAAAGAGGAACGCGGCTTCTTCCGCTAACTAAATGGGGACGTACCCCATTTAATTAGCAACATTGGCCTGCGTCAAAGGCTGATGGGGATTTTGCTCCAGAATTGGGGAATGCCTCGCCATGCCCGATTAGTCATTCCCGATGTTCCAGTCCACTTGATTCAGCGTGGACACAATCGCAACGCCTGCTTCTTCTGCGAAGATGACTTCCAGTATTACTTGCGTTGGATGATGCGCTTTGCGAAGGAGGCAGCCTGCGATATCCATGCATACGTGCTGATGACCAACCACGTCCACCTGGCACTGACTCCACATGACGCCGGAGGTCTTGCCCTTCTCATGAAGATGCTTAACCAACGGTATGTTGCATATATCAACAAGAAGCGCAATTGGACAGGCACGCTGTGGGAAGGCAGGTTCAAGTCATGCCTGATCTTCGATCAAAGCTACTTCCTCACCTGTATGCGATACATTGAGCTTAATCCGGTGCGGGCGGGAATGGTACATCATCCTCGCGATTACCCCTGGTCCAGTTATCGCGCAAATGCTGACGGGGCATACAATCCTTGCATTACGCCCCATGCAATCTACCAGGCTCTCGGCAACACTGAGGCCGATCAGCGCTCCGCCTATCGAAATATCGTCTTATCCCAAGAGGATACAATCGCCACCGACAACATTCGCCGAGCCACGAACGGGAATTTCGTTCTCGGCGAAACGATCTCGACAGAGGAACTGGCAACAACCCTTGGCCGCAGGGTCACCCCAGGCAAACGCGGGCGCCCCTATAAATAAATGGGGTACGTCCCCATTTATTTAGTCCTTGATTTCTAAGGCGCGGTTGAGGCTGAGGGCGGCGAGCGAGCCGGCGGCGCCGGACAGCAGGTACAGGCTGACGTACGCCAGGCCGAAGTGCGCCGACAGGCCCAGGGCGACCAGCGGTGCGAAGGCGGCGCCGACCAGCCAGGCGAGGTCCGAAGTCAGCGCCGCTCCGCTGTAGCGGAAGCGGGACTCGAAGTTGGCAGTCACGGCGCCAGCAGCCTGGCCGTAGGACAGGCCTAGCAGCGCGAAGCCAAACAGGATGAAGATCGTCTGCCCTGCATCTCCGCCTTGCATCAGCAGCGGTACGAAGCCACTGAATACGCCAATCAGCACCGCCAGCGATCCGAGCGTGCGGCGGCGGCCAATACGGTCGGCAATCCAGCCGGAGGCTACGATGCAGCCTGCGGCCAGGACCGCGCCGGCGATCTGGATGACGAGGAATTCGCTGACCGAGCGCTCCGAGTACAGCGTGATCCAGGACAGCGGGAATACGGTCACCAGGTGGAACAGGGCATAGCTGGCCAGTGCCGCTAGTGCACCGATCAACACATTGCGCCCCTGGGATTTAACCAGCTCGCCCACATCGGTCGGTTGCAGCTCGCGCTCTTCGAGCAGGCGGGCATACTCGTTGGTCGACACCAGGCGCAGGCGCGCAAACAGGGCCACCACGTTGATCGCGAAGGCGACGTAGAACGGGTAACGCCAGCCCCAGTCGAGGAAGTCTTCCGACGACAGGTTCGCCAGCAGGAACGAGAACAGGCCGGCGGCGACGATAAAGCCGGTCGGCGCGCCAAGCTGGCCCAGCATGGCATACCAGCCGCGCTTCTCCTTCGGCGCATTCAGTGCCAGCAGCGAGGGCAAGCCGTCCCAGGAGCCGCCCAGGGCGATCCCCTGGCCAAAGCGCAGCATGGCCAGCATCGCCAGCGCGCCCATGCCGCCATGTTCGTAAGTCGGCAGGAAGGCCATGCCGGCGGTCGAGGCGCCAAGCAGGAATAGCGCCGCTGTCAGCTTGGTTTCACGCCCGAAGCGTGACTGGATCGCCATGAAGGTGACCGTGCCAAGCGGCCTTGCCAAAAAGGCAAAAGAAAAGATCACGAAGGCATACAGCATCCCGTCCAGGTGCGAGGCGAACGGGAAAAACACCGCCGGGAAGACCAGGACGGAGGCTATGGCATACACAAAAAAGTCGAAATATTCGGAAGCCCGGCCAATCACCACGCCCACGGCAATTTCTCCGGGTGCAATGTGCTGGTCGCTCGAATCGGATGGCCGCATCGGAATTCCGTGGGCTGGTGCGGACATACTTTGCATGGTTCAGTCTCCTGTTTCTCACCGGGCGAGAGATATCACCGGTGTTTATTACTGTTATCTAACCTGCTGGTAGGACAATATGTCCAATTTCGCGCCTTGTCCAGACCCTTCAGAATAGAAAGATTCTTGACTTAGGACATTGTTTCTTGCGCATGCCTATATTACTTCTCCTCCTCGCAGCCGTCTGCCTCACAGGCTGCAATACTGTCGTTATGAACCCCGCCGGTGACGTTGCCTCGCAACAGGCACACCTGGTGACCATTTCGACCCTGCTCATGCTGCTGATCATCGTACCGGTGATCGCATTGACGGTGCTGTTCGCCTGGCGTTATCGCAAAGGCAACACCAACGCCAAGTACACCCCGGACTGGGACCACTCGACCCAGCTCGAACTGGTGATCTGGGGCGCCCCGCTGATGATCATCATCGTGCTTGGCCTGCTGACCTGGATCAGCACCCACCTGCTGGACCCATACCGTCCACTGAGTCGCATCGATGAAAAGCGTCCGCTGGCCGCCGACCACAAGCCGCTGGTCGTGCAAGTGGTGGCCATGGACTGGAAATGGCTGTTCATCTACCCTGAACAGGGCATCGCCACCGTCAATGAGCTGGTGACCCCGGTCGACACCCCGATCCGCTTCAAGATCACCGCGTCGACCGTGATGAACTCGTTCTACATCCCGGCACTGGCCGGCCAGATCTACGCCATGCCGGGCATGGACACCACCCTGAACGCGGTGCTGAACAAGCCAGGTACTTATGAAGGCTTCTCCGCCAACTACAGCGGCGCGGGCTTCTCGCATATGCGCTTCAAGTACCACGGCATGTCGACCGCCGATTTCGACGCCTGGGTCGCCAAGACCAAGGCCGGCGGCGGCGCCCTGAACCGCGCTGACTACCTGGCCCTCGAAAAGCCAAGCGAGCGCGAACCTGTGCGCCGTTACGCCACCGTGGAAAACGAGCTGTACACCGCCATCATCAACCGCTGCGTCGAACCTGGTTCGACCTGCGCCAGCCAGACCATGGCTGACGATGCCGCCCGCGTGCGCGCCGTGACCGCCAAGAAGGAAATGGAAGCGCGCATCTGCACGCCTAGCGATACCTACGCTGAAGCCAAGCAGGTCGCCCTCGTATCTACTCCTCGCAAGAACTGACTATGGAAAACCACACCCTCCACCCGCTGCTGGGCCGGCTGAGCTTGGACGCGATCCCGTACCATGAGCCGATCCTGGTCGCCACCTTCACCATGGTGGTCCTGGGCGGCCTGGCCGTCATGGGCGCCATGACCAAATACCGCCTGTGGGGCCCGCTGTGGCGCGACTGGGTCACCAGCATCGACCACAAGAAAATCGGCATCATGTACATGGTGCTGGGCCTCGTCATGCTGCTGCGCGGCTTTGCCGACGCACTGATGATGCGCTTGCAGCAAGCGATCGCTTTCGGCGACAGCATGGGCTACCTGCCCCCGCACCACTACGACCAGATCTTCACCGCCCACGGCGTGATCATGATCTTCTTCGTGGCGATGCCATTCGTGACCGGCTTGATGAACTACGTGGTGCCGCTGCAGATCGGCGCGCGCGACGTGGCCTTCCCGTTCCTGAACAACTTCTCCTTCTGGATGACCGCATTCGGCGGCGGCCTGACCATGGTCTCGCTGTTCGTCGGCGAATACGCGAAAACCGGCTGGCTGGCTTACCCGCCGCTGTCCGGCATCCTGGCCAGCCCTGACGTTGGCGTGGATTACTACATCTGGTCCTTGCAGGTGGCAGGGGTAGGGACACTTCTATCCGGGGTCAACCTGATCGCGACCATCGTCAAGATGCGCGCGCCAGGCATGAAGCTGATGAAGATGCCTGTCTTCACCTGGACCTCGCTGTGCACCAACGTGCTGATCGTGGTGACCTTCCCTGTGCTGACCGCCGTGCTGGCCATGCTGTCGCTGGACCGCACCTTCGGCACCCACTTCTTCACCAGCGATTTCGGCGGCGATTCCATGCTGTACGTGAACCTGATCTGGATCTGGGGCCACCCTGAGGTGTACATCCTGGTGTTGCCGGTGTTCGGCGTGTTCTCGGAAATCGTGTCGACCTTCTCCGGCAAGCGCCTGTTCGGCTACACCTCGATGGTGTACGCGACCGTGGTGATTACCATCCTGTCCTACCTGGTATGGCTGCACCACTTCTTCACCATGGGCTCCGGCGCCAGCGTGAACTCCTTCTTCGGCATCACGACGATGATCATTTCGATCCCGACCGGCGCCAAGATCTTCAACTGGCTGTTCACCATGTACCGCGGCCGCATCCGCTTCGAACTGCCGATGATGTGGACCATCGCCTTCATGATCACCTTCGTGATCGGTGGCATGACCGGCGTGCTGCTGGCCGTTCCGCCTGCGGACTTCGTGCTGCACAACTCGCTGTTCCTGATCGCCCACTTCCACAACGTGATCATCGGCGGCGTGGTGTTCGGCGTGTTCGCTGCGATTAACTACTGGTTCCCGAAAGCCTTCGGCTACAAGCTGGACGTGTTCTGGGGCAAAGTATCGTTCTGGTGCTGGGTGGTCGGCTTCTACCTCGCCTTCATGCCGCTGTACGTGCTGGGCCTGATGGGCGTGACCCGCCGCATGAGCCATTTCGAAGATCCTTCGCTGCAGATCTGGTTCCAGGTGGCTGCCGTTGGCGCCGTCCTGATCGCCGGCGGTATCGGCTCCATGCTGGTGCAGTTCTATGTGTCCTACCGTCGCCGCGATGCGCTGCGCGACGTGACCGGCGATCCATGGGATGGCCGTACCCTGGAGTGGTCGACCTCGTCCCCTCCTCCGGACTACAACTTCGCGTTCACCCCGCGCGTGTACGACAACGACACCTGGACCGACATGAAGCGCAAGAACTACCTGCGCCCAGTGAAAGACTTCGTGGCGATCCACATGCCTAAGAACACCGCTGCCGGCTTCGTCATCGCCGGCCTGAGCGCCGCGACCGGCTTCGCCCTGGTCTGGCAGATGTGGATCTTCGCTGTGCTCGGCCTGGTGGCCACCGTGGGCGCCGCGATCATCCATACCTTTAACTACAAGCGCGATTACTACATCCCGGCCGAAGAAGTCGTTGTGACCGAAGCCGAGCGCACCCGCATCCTGGAGGCCGCCAATGTCTGAAATGGTTCTTGATCCTGCCAAGGCAGGTGCGCACGGCGCGCAGGACGACATGCCGTTCCATGTCCGCGAACACCATCCGGAGAACGGCACCCTGCTGGGCTTCTGGATTTACCTGATGAGCGATTGCCTGATCTTCGCCGTCCTGTTCATCGCTTACGCAGTCCTGGGCCGCAACTTCGCGGGCGGCCCGTCCGGCGCCGAGCTGTTCGACCTGCCGCTGGTGGCCCTGAATACCGGCTTCCTGCTGCTGTCGTCGATCACTTACGGCTTCGCCATGCTGGCGTCCCAGCGCGCCAAGCTGGGCACCACCCTGGTGTGGCTGGCCGTCACCGGCCTGTTCGGCCTGGGCTTCCTCAGCCTGGAAATGTTCGAGTTCGTGCACCTGATTCATGAAGGCGCCGGCCCGCAGCGCAGCGCGTTCCTGACCTCGTTCTTTGCACTGGTCGGCACCCACGGCCTGCACGTGACCTTCGGCGTGATCTGGCTGGTGACCCTGATGGTCCAGCTGAACCGCCACGGCCTGACCGAAGCCAACACCCGCCGCCTGATGTGCCTCTCCATGTTCTGGCACTTCCTGGACGTGATCTGGATCGGCGTCTTTACCTTTGTCTACCTGATGGGAGTCCTGCCATGAGCGCACACCACGACCACCACGAACACGGCCATGGCCACGGCGCACACGGCGACGGCCATGACCACGGCAGCCTGAAAAGCTACGCTATCGGCTTCATCCTGTCGGTGATCCTGACCGCGATTCCGTTCTGGCTCGTCATGGGCCACGTGATCAAGGACTCGAGCACCACCGCCTTCGTCATCCTCGGCTTCGCTGCAGTGCAGATCGTGGTTCACATGATCTACTTCCTGCACATGAACTCGCGTTCGGAAGGCGGCTGGAGCTTGCTGGCACTGATCTTCACCATCGTCCTGGTCGTCATCGTGCTGACCGGCTCGATCTGGGTCATGTACCACCTGAACCACAACATGATGCCGTCCATGGGTCCGGCCGGCAGCTCCTCCGTGCAGCAAATGCACGACATGCCTTGAACCAAGCGCGCACCGCCTCCCCGCGGGCGCGCCTTTTCTGGGCCGCCGGGATTTCGCTCGCCTGCGCAGTATTCCTGGCGCTCGGCACCTGGCAGCTCTTTCGCATGCAGTGGAAACATGAGCTGATCGCGCGCGTCAACCAGCGCGCGCATGCAGCTCCTGTGGCCGCCCCTTCCCCTGCTGAATGGCCGTCCCTCACGGCCGACAATGCCGAATACCGGCATGTGCAAGTTTCCGGCACCCTGCTGCTCGACCGCAGCACCCTGGTGCAAGCCTCTACCCAGCTCGGCCCCGGTTTCTGGGTCATGACGCCGCTGCAAACCGCCGCCGGCGACATCATCCTGGTCAATCGCGGCTTTGTCCCCGACCGCAAGGCGGGCACCGGCTCCGGCACGGCGCCGGCCGAGGTCACCGGCCTGCTGCGCATGAGCCAGGCGGACGGCGACCTGCTGCGCAAGAACGACCCGGCCGGCCAGCGCTGGTACTCGCGCGACGTGCAAGCCATTGCTGCCGCAAGCGGCCTGGCCAAGGTTGCCCCCTACTTCATCGATGCCGATGCCAATCCCGCGCCACAGGCCGGGCAGCCCATCGGCGGCCTCACCGTGATCGCTTTCCGTGATAATCACCTGGTATACGCATTGACTTGGTATGCTCTTGCGTTGATGATCATCGGGCGAACATGGCAAATCACTCGGAAAACACGGCGGAACCCGACGGAATGATGTCCTTGTCCCTCGCGGCGGGCGTCGGCGACACTACCGGCCACAAAAACATGCTGTACCTGATCCGGCTGCGCTGGATTGCGGTACTGGGCCAGATCACGACCATCGCCGGCGTTACCCTTGGCCTTGGCCTCAAGCTGCCCATGCCACAGATGCTGACCGTGCTGGCCTGCCTGATCGCCTTCAATATCGGCAGCCATCTGCGCTGGCACGAGAACCCGATCGTCACCAACAACGAAATGCTCCTGGCGCTGCTGGTCGACGTAGCGAGCCTGACGGCCCAACTGCATTTCAGCGGCGGCACGACCAATCCCTTTGCCTTCCTCTACCTGCTGCAGGTGATCCTGTCGGCTGTGCTGCTCGACGCCTGGGCTGCCTGGACCATCGTCGGCATCACCAGCGCCAGCCTTGGCGGCCTGGCCCTGTTCTCCAAGCCCCTGCCCCTGCTGCTGGAAGATGAAAGCGCATTTGCCCACCTGTATGTGGTGGGCATGATTATCTGCTTCCTGCTGAATGCCGGCCTGCTGGTCATCCTGATCAAGCGTATTACCGGCAACCTGCGGGAGCGCGATGCGCGGCTGGCCGACCTGCGCCAGCGCGCTGCGGAAGAAGACCATATCGTGCGCATGGGCTTATTGGCATCGGGCGCCGCCCACGAACTGGGCACGCCAATGGCCACCATGTCGGTGTTGCTGGGCGATTGGCTGCGCATGCCCGAATTTGCCGATAACGAGGCGCTGAAAGAAGAAATCCACGAAATGCAAACCCAGCTCCAGCGCTGCAAATCCATCGTCACCGGCATCCTGTTGTCGGCCGGTGAGCTGCGCGGCGAATCGTCCGCCAAAACCACCTTGCGCGCCTTCCTCGGCGAGTTGCTGGACGAATGGCGCCGCAACCGCCCGGTGCTGGCATTCGAGTATGACGACCAGCTGCCAAGCGATATCCCGGTCGTCTTCGAATCGACCCTGAAGCAGACGATTTTCAACCTGCTCGACAACGCACTGGAAGCTTCCCCGCTGTGGGTCCGACTCGAGGCTTCGATCGAAGGCGAAGTACTGAAACTGGCCGTGAGCGACCGCGGGCCGGGCTTCGCCCCGGCCATGCTGGCGCAATTCGGCAAGCCTTACCAATCAAGCAAAGGGCGGCCGGGCAGCGGCCTCGGGCTGTTCCTGGTGGTGAACGTCGCCCGCACCCTTGGCGGTACGGTAGAAGCGCGCAACCTTGAAAAAGGCGCCGTGGTCGAACTGCGCTTGCCGTTGCCAGCCATCGCCCTTGAATGGGAGCCATCGAATGAGCACTGAACGCTTGCTCCTGATTGTCGAAGACGACCCTGCCTTCGCGCGCACTCTCGCCCGTTCGTTTGAACGGCGCGGCTACACCGTACTGCGCGCGGCGAACCTGGAGGAAGTCAACGCCGTACTGAAAGAGCATACGCCAACCCACGCCGTAGTCGACCTCAAGCTCGAAGGCAACACCTCCGGCCTGACCTGCGTGCAGGCACTGAACGCGCATTCGCCGGACATGCTGATCGTGGTGCTGACCGGCTTCGCCAGCATCAATACCGCCGTCGAAGCGATCAAGCTGGGCGCCTGCCAGTATCTGGCCAAGCCCTCCAACACCGACGACATCGAAGCCGCCTTCCTGCACGTGGCCGGCGTGGTCGACGTTGAGCTGAGCAACCGCTCCACCTCGGTCAAGACACTCGAGTGGGAGCATATCCACAAAGTGCTGGCCGAGACTGACTTCAATATCTCGGAAGCCGCACGCCGGCTTGGCATGCACCGCCGGACCCTGGCGCGCAAGCTCGAAAAGCAGCGCGTCAAATAAGCCATGGGTTTCCGCGACACTTTGCGCTCTTTCTTCATCGGGCAAAACCTGAACGATGGGCCAAGTGCTCCGGTAACAAGGATTGACATGATGCGGCCCGACGGACCGCGCCATTACCTGAAAGCCATCCCAAGCCGGCCCACTGGGATGAAGCGCCCGCTGGTCGTTATCCTGCATGGCAGCGGCGCTTCTGCAGAGCAGGTCCTGGGGCTGGCCTTCCCCTTTTCGCCCCTGTCGGTCTGGCTGGAAATCGCCGAGCGCGAGCAAGTCGTCGTCGTAGCGCCCGACGGCATCAAACGGCCCGGGCAACGGGCATGGAACGATGGCTATGCCGATGTGGCGAGCAATCCAAAGTGCGACGACGTTGCGTTTATCGGCGCGGTAATCGACCGCACTGTTGCCGAAGACGATGTTGATCCGGAGAGAGTCTATGTGATCGGCGTTTCCAAGGGCGGCATGATGGCCTACCGGGTTGCTGCCGAACTGGCGCCAAGACTGGCCGCATTCGCAACAGTGCTGGCGGCAATGCCGCTGCGTGCCACGTACGCCACGCCGACGATTCCCCTCTCCGCCCTGATCGTCGCTGGCGAAAAAGATCCGTTCATTCCCTATTCCGGCGGCAAATCGTTCGTGACCTTATGGTTCGCGGCGCCTGCGCTGGGTATTGAAGCCACCGTAGCCGTCTGGCGCAAGCTGGCCGGCCTGGTGGGCGAACCGATTGTTGAACAACCCGCAGCCAGCGCCATCCGCCATACCTGGAGCGGACAGCACAGCGGGCAGCAGGTTGTCCTGCTGAAGCTACTGGGCGGCGGTCACGCGGAGCCGAGCCGCAAGAAACGCTACCCGGGCCTGTTCAGCCGCTTCCCGGGCAGGCAAAGCGCCGATATCGAAATCGCGGAGGAGGCCTGGACCTTTTTCAAGGATAAGCGGCGCGCGGCGCAGTCACAAGGTAGTTTCGACCGCGATACGCTCGCCAAGGCGCTGTAACAAAAGGTGCACATGGTAGCCATCGACGAAACCGTGATGCGCCTGGACGCAGAATGGCACCGTCATCGTATCGCCATCCAGCTCGCTGTAGCGCCCCCACGCAATTAAAGGAATGTCGGCTGTTTTGTACTCGTAAATCGGGTGCTCGATCGCCCGCATATCGAGCCAAGGCATGCAGGTGGTGTAGACATTGTTCTTTTGCTCGCGCGGTGTCAGGTCGCGGCCGGTGTTGATGAATTCGCGGGTGGCGCGCGCCTCCACGCCCGCCGCCAGGCTGCGGGAAATGAATTCCGTGCGGTCATTCGACATGTCGAACCTGGCGTAATTGAGGTTGTTATCCAGGTTAAGGACCGTATAGCCGCCGTAGAAGTCATCGATCTTGATCACCTCCCCTTCGAACTCGCGGTAGAGGAAGTTATCGACATCCTTCACGCTCATGTACAGGCAGTACAGGAGGAAGTGGAACGGCGGCAGTTGCCGCTCCTTGCAATAGTGGCGAAACTCCGGCAGCCGTGCCACTACGCTCAGGTTCAGCAGAGGATTCGCATACTGGCGAAACGACTCATAGCGGTCGCGGCGAAATTCAAATTTGTCCATTTTCGAATCAGGGATCGATGTATTCGTTATTTACAAGCCCGCCGAAATCTTCCGAGTATTCGATTTTTCCGGCGCGGACATTTGCCAGGTAGTCTGCCAGCCAGGCATGGAAACTGGCCGCCACGATGCGCCGCTCCCCCATGTCGTGCCACATGGTGATGACTTGCCCGTGCGAGCCACCTGGTGCGGGCTGCAGGTCAAGGCAATAGTGGTCGCCTCCGCCGTTATGCGTGAAGGGAATCCAATGACGGTTCCACCAGTCGTCGCGCACGCCCTGCGATGGCTCCGACGTGATCCCTTTGAAATCGCCGGAGTCGAGCAGGCCGCGCCAGACATTCCATTGGTCAGCAATCGCTTCGGTGGACAGGAATTCCGAATTGTCGAACAGGCCGCCTGCCAACCCCTTTTGGCCGTTGTGGATCTTCAGGCATTCGACGAAATCAGCCGGCAACCTGACGCCCAGCGCAGCTTCAAGGGCGCGCAATTGTTCATCCGTCGCACCGGGATTCAGGTCTGCCAGGCCTTCTGGCCAATGCACGGCCAGCCAGTCCTCGAATTCCCGCCAGAGTGTTGCGATTGAAGGCAAAGCCGCTGCAGCCTTGTCGGCGGGAGTTGTCTGAAACAGGCGGGAAAGGAAGCTCATGGGCAGTCAGATGGCTTGGGGATTCAGGCGTTCGATCTTGGAATGGAGTTTATTCAGGCCGGCTAGGTAGGCCTTGGCCGAGGCGACGACAATGTCGGGGTCGGCGCCGACACCGTTAACGATGCGGCCGGAATGGGACAGGCGCATCGTCACCTCCCCTTGCGATTGCGTGCCGGGGCTGATGCCGCTGATGGCAAACAGGACCAGCTCCGCGCCGCTTTGCGCCTTGCTTTCGATGGCGTTGACCATGGCGTCCACCGGGCCGTCGCCGGTGGCGACCGCGCTGTGCTCCACGCCGCCGATTGAGAATACGACGGTGGCAAACGGCAACTCGCCGGTTTCAGAGCGCTGCGCCAGCGAAACCAGGCGGTAATGTTCTCCGCCAGCCGCCGCCTCCTCATCGCTCACCAGGGCCATGATGTCTTCGTCGAAGATTTCGGCCTTGCGGTCGGCCAGTTCCTTGAATCGGGAGAAGGCAGCGTTCACTTCGGCCTCGGAGTCGAGCTCGATGCCCAGTTCCTGCAAGCGCTGCTTGAATGCGTTACGGCCGGACAGTTTGCCCAGCACGATCTTATTGGCCGTCCAGCCCACATCCTCGGCTCGCATGATTTCGTAGGTTTCACGCGCCTTGAGGATGCCATCCTGATGGATGCCGGAAGCGTGGGCAAAGGCGTTGGCGCCAACGACCGCCTTGTTCGGCTGCACGGCAAAACCGGTGATCTGCGACACCATTTTCGATGCCGGCACGATCTGTGTCGTATCGATTCCGCATTCAAGGTTGAAGTAGCCTGCACGCGTCCGCAGCGCCATCACCACCTCTTCCAGCGCCGTGTTGCCGGCCCGTTCGCCCAGCCCATTGATGGTGCATTCCACTTGCCGTGCGCCTCCGACCATCACGCCAGCCAGCGAATTCGCGACGGCCAGCCCAAGGTCGTTATGGCAATGCACCGACCACACGGCTTTATCGGAATTCGGAATGCGCTCGCGCAGGCGGCGGATGGTTTCGCCATACAGCTCGGGCACGGCATAGCCCACGGTGTCCGGGAAATTGATGGTGGTGGCGCCCTCCGCGATGACGTTTTCCAGCACGCGGCACAGGAAGTCTTCCTCCGAACGGCTGCCGTCCTCGGGGCTGAATTCAATGTCATCGGTGAACTGGCGGGCAAAGCGGATCGCCAACCTGGCCTGCTCCAGCACCTGCTCGGGCGACATGCGCAGCTTCATCTGCATGTGCAATGGCGAGGTGGCGATGAAGGTGTGGATGCGCTTGCGTGCTGCCGGCTCCAGCGCTTCAGCAGCGCGGGCCAGGTCACGGTCATTGGCGCGCGCCAGCGAGCATACGATCGGCTCGCGCACGGCGGTGGCAATGGCACGGATGGATTCGAAATCGCCCTGCGAGGCAGCAGCGAAACCCGCTTCGATCACGTCGACCCGCAATTTCTCGAGCTGGCGGGCGATGCGCACCTTTTCTTCGCGGGTCATGGAGGCGCCCGGCGATTGCTCACCGTCGCGCAGTGTGGTGTCGAAGATGATGAGGCGGTTATTCATGGAATCGCTCCTTGTGAATTGCCGCCCCAGCGGCGTTACGCTTTATCTTCTGGCGAGGTTTTCTCGATCAGTTTAACCGGGTTGCCTTTGACCAGGCGGGTCAGGTAGATCACGTAGCCGGACAGCCCGTACGCCACGAACAGGACGAACAGCACTTTCGGCGGGTCGATCGAGATCAGCGCGAAGAACATCGCGATCAGGAAGACGGCCAGGAATGGCACCGACTTGCGGAAGTTGATGTCCTTGAAGCTGTAGAACGGCACGTTCGACACCATGCTCAGGCCCGCGAACACCGCCAGCACCCAGCCCTGCCATGGATAAAACACACCGTCGACTTCCAGGTCGGTCAGCAGCATCACGAAGCCTGCGATCAGGGAAGCGGCAGCCGGCGAAGGCAGGCCCTGGAAGTAGCGCTTGTCGACTACTTCGATATTGGTGTTGAAACGGGCCAGGCGCAGTGCGGCGCCGGCGCAGTAGACGAAGGCTGCGATCCAGCCCAGCTTACCGAGGCCGCGCAATGCGAACTCATAGATCACCAGAGCCGGAGCGGCGCCGAAGGACACCATGTCGGACAGGGAATCGTACTGGGCGCCGAATTCGCTCTGGGTATTGGTCAGGCGTGCCACGCGGCCATCCAGGCCGTCCAGCAGCATGGCGACGAAAATCGCCCAGGCGGCGTGCTCGAAGCGCTGGTTCATGGCCATGACGATGGCGAAGAAGCCGCAGAACAGCGCACCGGTGGTGAAGGCGTTCGGCAGCAGATAGATGCCGCGCGAACGCGGCCGGTCCACGCCATCGGCGCCTTTGCGGCGGGCGAAACGGCTGAACAGCGATTGCTTGCCGGCGGCGTTCTTAGGCCGGCGGCGGGGGAATTTGGCCATACTCTTCCATTTTTTATACTAGGGTGGCCCCTATTATAGAGGACACCCAGTATGGAAGTGGCAACTTTGGCTTACTTGAACTTGACCTTGCCGACCACGCGCATTTCCAGCGTGGTTTCGCCAGGCTCGAAGCTTGGCTCGGCCACGGAGGTGTCCATCTCAGCCTTGGCAGCCATGCGGGCCATCATCGGTGCCATGGGTTTATCGGCGCCGCCGCCGTAATTGCCGGAGCCTTCATAGTCGATGGTATCCAGCACCGCATCGGTCACCGGGCGGCCCATGGCCGAGGCGATGGAGGCGATGCGCTCGTTGAGGTTCTTGTAGGTGGCGGCAATGCGGGCGTCATCCAGCTTACGGGTGGCAGCTGGGCTCAGGCCGAAGGACAGCCCGTTCAAGGTCAGCACCTTCTGTGCAGCGGCCACGGTCTTCGGCAGCGCGCCGATATTGGTGGTGGTCATCTGCACGTACTGGCCCACGCGCCATGCGGTCGGCTGGCGCGGCTTCGCAGCGGCGCCCGGCGGCAGCGGACGGTCTTCCGGATAGACCGGATAGGTGTAGTAGCCCTGGGTTTTCAGCTTGGCTTGCGGGTCTTCCTTCTTCAGGATCTCGAGGCCCTGCTTGATCTTCTGGTTCACGCGCGAGGCGGCAGCCGCCTTGTCCTTGTCCTGCTCTTCGATCGCCAGGGTCGCCACGGCCTGGTCGTTCGGTGCAGTGACTTCACCATAAGCAGGCACGATGACGGTGGCGCCCGCGGTCGGGACGGATTGTGCGGTGGCAGCCTGGGTGCCCAGCACCAGCGCGGCAGCGGCTACAGCTTTCAGGACGGTCATTGTTATTCTCCTTACTTGGTTACGATGGGACGCACTTTAACTGAGAACGCACTGCAGGTCTGTCACAGTTCGTGAGCGTTTGTAACACGCTGATTACTTGAAGCGCACTTTGGCCGTCGCGCGCAGTTCCAGTTTGGTCTCGCCAGGCTGCAGGCTTGGTTCCTCGACCTCCCCGATATCCTCACGATTCAACTTGCTGCCAGTGACATACACCCTGTCAACCGGCGTGGTGCCGAAGTCGAGCGATTCCAGCTTCGCATCGGCCACCGGACGACGCATCGCACCGGCAATGAAGCCGACCTGCTCCTCCAGGCTACGATACGCCGCCTCGACCCGCCGCTGCTCCAGCTTCTTGGTGGTTTCTTCACTCAAGCCAAAGTTGACGCTCCTGAGCACAAGTAATTTCTGGGCCGCCGCAACAGTCGTCGGCAAAGCGGCCAAATCACCGGTAACGAGCCGGACTTGCTGGCTGACGCGCCAGCCAATTTGCTGGGCTTCGCGTTTCTGGATTTTCGCCGCCGCTTCGTCGTACACCGCATAGGTCCGATAGCTGTCCAGCGACAAACGCGCGTTCGGGTTGGCCTTCTTCAAGGCTGCAATGCCCTGCTTCAAGCGCAGGTTCACGCTCGATGCCAACGCCGCCCTGTCCTTGCCCTGCTCCTCATAGCCAAACACGAGCTGCGCTTCGTCGTTGGGCGCGGTCACCGTGCCAACCGCAGTCACTGTGACGAGTGAGTTTTCGATGGGAAGCGCCTCAGCCATCGCCACCTGGGTAGAGCCAATCAGCGCAAACAGGACCAACTGCTTGAACATGCAAATTCCTTTCGGGGTTGTCATCGAAGCTCGAATGTAACTGAAACTGATACAAAAGTGTCATCTACCTGACATCCGGCTGTGGCATCATCACGTGTCGTCCACTCCATTCATGAACAAGGAAAATGGCAAAGTACCTGATTCCCGCACTGGCCCTGGCGGCCTCGTTCGGCGCTTATGCAGCGCCGGCCAAACAGCCAGCACAACCAAAACTCGTCCTCGTCATGGCCGTCGACGGCCTGCCGCAGGAGCAAGTCACCCGCTACGCGCAGCAGTTTGGCCAGGGCGGCTTCCGCCGCCTGCTGGAACAGGGCGCGTGGTTCAGCAATGCGCACCAGGCGCACGGCATTACCGTAACCGCCGTCGGCCATGCAGCCATCCTGAGCGGCGCCTATCCTTACCAGCACGGCATCATCGGCAATAACTGGGTGAACCCGGCCAACGGCGGCAGCATGTACTGCACCGAAGATACCAACTATAAATACATCGGCAACGAGAAAACCGATCCGCATGACGGCACCGCCCCGACCAACCTGCGTGTCGACACGCTGGGCGACCAGCTGCGCTACGCGACCGGCCAGCAGTCAAAAGTCATCACAGTGTCCGGCAAAGACCGCGGAGCGATTCTGCTGGGCGGCAAGACCGGCACGGCCTATATGTACATGGAAGAAAGCGGCAACTTTGCTTCCTCCACTTTCTACATGAAAGAGCACCCGCAGTGGGTGCAGAAATACCAGGCGGGCAAGCCGCAGGAGCGCTACTACGGCGTGAAATGGAAACCGCTGCTGGCCGATTCGGCTTACGCAGGCGATTACGGCGACGCGCCAAACCTGCAGCTTTCCAGCGAATCGGGCCTGACCGACGCCGCTTACTACAAGCGCCTGAAGGCATCGCCGTTCCTGGACGAGCTGACCGTGGAATTCGCGCAGGCTGCGATCGAAGGCGAAAACCTGGGCAAGAATCCGGCCGGCGTGCCGGACCTGCTGGGCGTCAGCTTCTCGGCGCACGACCTGGCGAACCATGAGTACGGGCCGGAGAGCAAGATGTCCCACGACCACCTGCTGCGCCTGGACCGCATGCTGTCCAACTTCTTCTCCTACATCGACAAGCGCATCGGCATGGACAATGTGCTGGTGGTGCTGACCGCCGACCACGGCTTCCCCAACACGCCGGAATTTGCCAACGAGGTGCAGAAGGCAAGCGTCGGCCGCATCGACGGCAAGAAGCTGGTGGAAGACCTGAACGCCCACCTGTCGGCCAAGTTCGGCTTGAACAAGGGCGTGTCGGCATACTCGATCCCGAACCTCCACCTCGATTATGCGCAGATCGAAAGCAAAGGCCTGAAGCGTGAAGAAGTTGAGAATGCCGCGGCACGATTCCTGTTGTCGCAGCCCGGCATGGCCAATGTATTCACGCGCACCCAGATGGAAAGCGGAGCCGTAGGCGGCACCCGCATCGCCACACTGATGCGCCGCGCATGGAACCGCCAGATCTCCGGCGACCTGATGATGGTCGCCAAGCCGCACTGGATCTTTGGCTTCCCGACCGGCAAAGGCACCACCCACGGCGCGCCGTATGCATACGACACCAACGTGCCGCTGATCGTAATGGGCAAACCATGGGTGAAAGCCGGCCACTACGGCCAGTACGCAGAAGTAGTCGACATCGCCCCCACCCTCGCCTACCTCCTGAACGTGCGCCCACCAGCCGGCGCCGAAGGCCGCGTCCTCACCGAAGCGCTGAAGTAAACCGGCAAACCAGTGTCAGACCCGCAGGGTCTGACACTGAGATGCACGCGCCGCAGACAGTGTCAGACCCTGCGGGTCTGACACTGGTTTACCGGTTCTAGCGTCACAGATAAAAAAACGGCCCCGAGGGGCCGTTGAAGTTTGCTTCTAGGGACAATCAGTTCTTGGACTGATCGACCAGTTTGTTTTTGGCGATCCAAGGCATCATCGCGCGCAGCTTGGCGCCGACTTCTTCGATCTGGTGCTCGGAAGTCAGGCGGCGGCGGGAGATCAGGGTCGGCGCGCCGGCCTTGTTCTCGAGGATGAAGCTCTTGGCGTATTCGCCAGTCTGGATGTCTTTCAGGCACTGGCGCATCGCGTCCTTGGTGGCGGAGGTCACCACTTTCGGGCCGGTCACGTACTCGCCATACTCCGCGTTGTTGGAGATCGAGTAGTTCATGTTGGCGATGCCGCCTTCGTAGATCAGGTCCACGATCAATTTCAGTTCGTGCAGGCACTCGAAATAAGCCATCTCCGGCGCGTAGCCTGCTTCCACCAGGGTCTCGAAGCCTGCTTTGATCAGTTCCACGGTGCCGCCGCACAGGACCGCTTGTTCGCCGAACAGGTCGGTCTCGGTCTCTTCACGGAAGTTGGTCTCGATGATGCCGGCCTTGCCGCCACCGTTGGCCGATGCGTACGACAGGGCGATGTCGCGGGCGGAGCCGGATTTGTCCTGGTAGACGGCGATCAGGTGAGGCACACCGCCACCCTGGCGGTAGGTGCCGCGCACGGTGTGGCCTGGGGCCTTAGGAGCGATCATGATCACGTCCAGGTCGGCACGCGGCACGACCTGGCCATAGTGCACGTTGAAGCCGTGGGCGAAGGCCAGCACGCCGCCTTGCTTGATGTTTGGTTCGACGTTTTCTTTGTAAACCTGGGCGATGTTCTCGTCTGGCAGCAGGATCATCACGACGTCGGCGTTCTTCACCGCTTCGTTCACTTCCGCCACTTTCAGGCCAGCCGCTTCGACCTTGTTCCAGGAGGCGCCGCCCTTGCGCAGGCCGACGGTCACGTTCACGCCGGATTCGGTCAGGTTTTGCGCGTGCGCGTGACCTTGCGAGCCGTAGCCGATGATGGCAACGTTCTTGCCTTTGATGAGGGAGAGGTCAGCGTCTTTGTCGTAGAAAACTTTCATGGTCATTCCTTGGGTGTGAATTCGGTTCAATTATTTATACTTTGAGGATGCGTTCGCCGCGGCCAATGCCAGAGCCGCCAGTACGGACAGTCTCGAGGATCGAGGCGCGGTCAATCGCGTCGATAAAGGCGTCCAGCTTGCTCTTGGCGCCCGTCAGCTCAATGGTGTAGGTCTTTTCGGTCACGTCGATGATGCGGCCGCGGAAGATGTCGGCGGTGCGCTTCATCTCTTCGCGCTCCTTGCCGACGGCGCGCACCTTGATCAGCATCAGCTCGCGCTCGATGTGCTGGCCTTCGGTCAGGTCAACGACCTTCACCACTTCGATCAGGCGGTTCAGGTGCTTGGTGATCTGTTCGATGATGTCATCGGAACCAGTGGTCACGATGGTCATGCGGGACAGGGTCGCATCTTCGGTCGGCGCAACGGTCAGCGTTTCGATGTTGTAGCCACGGGCAGAGAACAGGCCCACCACGCGGGACAGCGCGCCCGCTTCGTTTTCGAGCAGTACAGAAATAATATGGCGCATGATTACAGGTCCTCCGAGCCAAGCAGCATTTCGGAGAGGCCTTTGCCAGCCTTCACCATCGGCCACACGTTTTCACTCTGGTCGGTAATGAAGTTCATGAAGACCAGGCGGTCTTTCATGCCAAACGCTTCTTTCAGAGCGCCTTCGACGTCGCCCGGTTTTTCGATGCGCATGCCAACGTGGCCATAAGCCTCGGCCAGCTTTTCGAAGTCCGGCAGCGAATCCATATAGGACTCGGAATAGCGCGAACCGTAGTCGATCTGCTGCCACTGGCGAACCATGCCCAGGAAGCGGTTGTTCAACAGGATGATCTTCGGCGTCAGGCGATACTGTTTGCAGGTCGCCAGTTCCTGGATGTTCATCTGGATCGAGCCTTCGCCGGTGATGCAGGCAACAGTCGCATCCGGATTGGCCATCTGCACGCCCATGGCGTACGGCAGGCCGACACCCATGGTACCCAGGCCGCCGGAATTGATCCAGCGGCGCGGCTTGTCAAAGCGGTAGTACTGTGCCGCCCACATCTGGTGCTGCCCTACATCGGAAGTGATGTAGGCGTCGCCCTTGGTGATGTCGAACAGCGACTCCACCACTTGCTGCGGCTTGATCACCAGGTCGGAAGTGGCGTACGCCAGGCACTTGCGGTCACGCCACTCGTTGATCTGCTTCCACCAGTTTTTCAGTGCGGCCGCGTTCGGGCGCTGATCGGTCGCATCCAGCTGCGACAGCAGTTCGACCAGCACGTCTTTCACGTTGCCGACGATAGGAATGTCCACTTTCACGCGCTTCGAGATCGACGATGGATCGATGTCGATGTGGATGATCTTGCGCGGGTTCTGGCTGAAGTGCTTGGGATTGCCGATCACGCGGTCGTCGAAGCGGGCGCCGATCGCAATCAGCACGTCGCAATTCTGCATCGCCAGGTTGGCTTCGTAGGTGCCGTGCATGCCTGGCATGCCAACGAAACATGGATCGGAAGCGCGCGAGCCGCCAAGGCCCATCAGGGTATTGGTGACCGGGAAGCCGAGCTTCTCAACCAGTTTGTTCAGCTCATTCGATGCATGCGCCAGGATCACGCCGCCGCCGGTGTAGATCATTGGACGCTCGGCCGACAGCAGCAGCTGCAGCGCCTTGCGGATCTGGCCGGCGTGGCCTTTGTCGA
>Ga0209564_1000757_pt1 | contig 45655 bp, 22 predicted proteins | sample AraplaCol_mMF_r2_FD_184272 | JGI IMG/M metagenome (GOLD analysis project Ga0209564, IMG submission 184272) | Arabidopsis root microbial communities from North Carolina, USA - plate scrape MF_Col_mMF_r2 (SPAdes) (version 3) | ecosystem: Host-associated > Plants > Roots > Endosphere | place: USA...
GGCGCGACCCGGCCATCGACCTCGACGCCCTTGACCGAGGCCTCGCCGATGAACGGCAGCGTCTGGTCGTTGCGGCCGGTCAGCGGGTTGAACGCCGCGAACGAGGCGTTGAACGGATCGAACTTGGTGTAGAAGCCGGTCGCATAGAGATAGTTGGGGCCGAAGCTCGCCTTGAGGCCGACCTCGTACTGGCGCGCCTTGGTCTTGACGATCGTGGCGTTGATGCCGGTCACCACGCCCAGCTGTGGCGGCACCTCAAGGTTCGAGATGCGGCCATAGGCGCCGAAGTGACCGTTCAGGTCGTAGTTGACGCCGACCGTCCAGTTGGTCGCATTGGGCTTCAACCGCTGGTCGAGCACCTGGCCGGTGAAGGCGCGGGTGGTGTCGTCGGCAAGCGTGGTGGCGTCGCCGAGATTGACCTGCGTGGTCGGCAGCGCGATGCCCTTGTAGCTGTAGCGCTCGGTGCGGATGCCCGCATCGAGGCGCAGGCCGCGAGTGATCTCCCAGGTGTCGTTCGCGTAGAACGCGATCATCTGCGCATCGCCTTCGCCCTGGTTGAGCGTGGTGGTGTAGCGCAGCACGCCGTTCTGGGTGACCAAGCCCAGCACCTGGCCGGTCGCCGAATAGGCGACCAGGTCGAGCGTGCGCGGCTGGCTGCGCACTTCGATCAGCATGTCCTGATAGGCCTGGAGCAGCGTGTTGCCGTAGAAGGAGCCGTACATGCCGACGCGCAGGTCGTGGGTGCCGATGCCGGTCTCGAACTTGCGGGTGACGCTCAGGTCGCCCTGCACCGAGTAGAAGTCCGATTCCGAGGCGCGGTACTGGCCCGACATGACCAGGCCCGAAGCGGCTGCGGGATCATAGGCCGTCGCGCCGTTGGTGCCCGCAAAGGCATAGCCGAGCCGGGCCACGTTCGGACCGAAGGCGGTGCGCGCTGCGGTCAGATAGCCGGCGGCGAAGGTGGTCGCATCGGCCGGGTTGGTGGTCGAGTAGAAGGCGTCGAAGCTCGACTTGCCCTTGGTTCCGCCGATCTTGGCGGAGACCTGCCAGCCGCTGAAGTCGGCCTCGTAATCGATCGCGGCGTTGAAGAAGCGCATGTGACGGCCGTCGGAGAGGTCGCGCTGCATGCTCTGCAGCCCGCCGGCACCGTCGCGATACTTGATGTTGACGTTGCGAAGCGACGGCGAGTTCATCGTGCCGGTGAAATAGTCGATGTAGCGGTTGAGCGAGACCGACGGGTTGCGCGGATCGTTGGTCGGAATCGGCAGATAAAAGACGTTGTGGTCGTTCACATATTCGACCGAGAGCTTGACGAACCCGTTGGTCAGCACGCGCTTGAGGTTGGCGCGGATCTGGCCGCCCTTGTCGCTGGGGAAGCCGGCATAGCGATAGCCGTCATGCTGGCGCACGAAGCCGCCGATCGCGAAATAGGTGTTGTCGCTGATCGGGCCGGACTGCATCGCATCGAGCCGATAGAGGCCGGTATCGCCCAGCGTGACCTGCGCCTTGCCGCGCGCCTGCGGGCCGCCCGACACGGTGATGTTGTTGGCGATCGCCGCCGCGCTGCTGGCATAGATCGGCGCCGGACCGCCGCGCACGATCTCGACCCGCTCGGTCATCAGGTCGTAGCGGTTCATGCCTTCGCCGGAGTTGAAGAAGACGCCGTCGATCTCATGGTAGAGCGGCAGACCGTCCTGCTGGAAGATCAGATAGCCGCGATCGGTCGGGATGCCGCGCACGCGGGTGATGTTCTGCACCTCGCCGCCGGTCGCCTCGACCTGGATGCCGGGGACGGTGCCGAGCAGGTCGGCGAAGCTCTTCGGCGCGATCTTCTGGACGTCGGCCTGGCTGAGCGAATTGACCGCATAGGAGACGTCGAAGCGGCGCTGCGCACGCGCGGAGCCGGTGACGATGATGTCCGCGCCGGCGTCGTCGGCCTGCGCCGGATCGGCGGCCGGCGCGTCGGCCGCCGGCGTATCGGTGGTCTGCGCGAAGGCCGGTGCGGACAGCACGCTGAGCGCGAGCACCGCGCAGCCGGCGGCGAAATTGTGCTTCTTCATCGGATCGGTCCCCCGAGATTTTGTGAACTCGTGGCGCCGATGGGCGGCGGGGATGACAGATTTATTTATTTCTGGGAAAATAAATCGTGGACCGTGAATCGGGCTGCTATGGGCCGTGGATGATGAGGCATCCACCGGTCACGTTGCTCGAGGAGGAGAAGCGGCTGCTCTGGCAGCTGCGCACGCTCGGTCCGCAATCGCGGTCAGCCCTGGCCGCGACGCTGCAGATCAGCAACGGCGCCATCTCGAAGCTGACCAGGACGCTGATCGGGCAGGCGCTGATCGAGGAACTGCCCGCCGAGGCGCTGGCAGGGCGGGGCCGCCCGACCGTGCCGCTGCGGATTTCCCCGGCCGGGGGCTATGCCGTCGGGCTGGCGATCTATGCCGGGCTGCTGGAAATCGCGCTGGTCGATTATGCCGGCGGCGTGGTGTCGCTCACTTCCGAGAAGATCGAGCCGATCGACCCGCAGGGTTTCGCCCGCCATGTCGATCGCCGCATCCACGAGCTCGCGATCGAGCACCGCCTGCTGGGGAGCCGCCTGTACGGCGTCGGTTTCAGCGTGCCGGGCCCTGCCCTGTCGCGCGACGGCAACCGCTGGCACGTCGTCCGCAACCTGCCCGGCTGGAAGGACGCGCCGTTGCGCACGATTTTCGAGGAAACGCTGCGGCTGCCGATCTGGATCGAGAACGACGCGACGGCGGCGGCGCTGGCCGAATATTATCTGGGCGGGCTGATCCAGCGCTGCACCACGGCGGTGGTGATCCTGCTCGGGCACGGTGTGGGGGCGGGGATCGTCCATGAAGGCCGGCTGATGCGCGGCGAGACGGGCAGCGCCGGCGAGATCGGCATGTTCTACCCGGGCAACCAGCCGCGCCCGACGACGCTCGACCTGATCGCGACGCTGCAGGCGGCCGGATGCAAGGTCGGATCGCTGGCGGACTTCGCCGAGGCGATCCCGGGATATGAAGCGACGATCGATCAGTGGCTGGAACGCGCCGCCGATCAGCTGCTCCAGACGATCAACTCGGCGCTCGCCTGGTTCGATCCGGGCGCGATCCGGCTGATGAGCCCCTTGCCGTCCACGATCATGCACGGACTGGCCGATCGGCTGAACCGCGGCGCGATCAAATGGGGCGACCATATCGCGGAGAGCGAGAAGGAGCGCTACGACATCGAAATCTCCCGGCTCGGCGGCGCCGGCTCCGCGCTGGGTGCCGCGCTGCTGCCGATCCATGCAACGGTAGCGCGGACATAAGCGGCCGGATCTGTCCCACACGTGCTGATGCCGCCGCGCCAAGCCGTAGACTTATAAATTCCTAGCCGCATGAAGCCGCGTTGACCAACGTGGTGGCCACCATTGACTTCAATGGGCCGAGCGATAGCTTTCCGACGACACAAGAGGGAGAGTCGTGTGAAAGTAAAACTTCTACTGATCGCCTGCATGATGGTTGGCGCGCCTCAAGTTGCATTTGCAGACGATGCCGGAGCAAATGCAGATACCTATGCGAAAGGGGTCTGCCAATTCTATGATCACCCCAGCCTTGGGTACGGATCCTATCAGGAATGCTACAATGCGGAATTCGCAAAGTATCTCGAATGGTATCCTCAAGATAATGGCGGCAGCGACCCCTCGCCCGGCTACAATCCCCCTCCGGTGCCGGTAATTCCCTGCACGGGCCGCCTTGACTGCCCGTCCAACTGAGTAATGGGTGAGCGTTTGTGGAGCGGCCCGAGCCACTGGCTCAAGCAAGCCTCAACCGACGCTCACCTGAACATCCGGTCGTATCCAGGCCATAGATCCATTGGCGCGGGGCCACAGGCGCATTGGGGCAATCTGCCCGTCATGCCCCCTCGATGACGCTGAGCGTAATATCGTAGCTCCGTGGTGCAAAGCCTTGCAGGCATGAGGAAGATGCGCGACACATATGGTTACCGTCACGGGAAGAATCCGGGCGGCAGCGTATCGCGGGCGAGGCTAAGGGCCGCACTCCCCCAGTAAGAACAGTAGATTAGACTTCAGCTGTCTTCCGGTTTCGGAAGCAAGGGGGGATTCGTGGCAGTCATCACGGGCACGGACGCGGGTGAATCGATCCAGGACACTCCTGGCGACGACACGATCTACGGACTCGGCGGGGATGATCGCATCGACGGGGACGACGGCAGCGACACCCTGTATGGCGGCGACGGCAACGACTGGATCAGGGAGGTGTCCTCCGAGCCGGTGGCGAGAACGCACCAGATGTTCGGCGAAGCCGGCGACGACCTGCTCGAGCTCGACCTCAGGTCCAACTCTGCCGACACCGTGCTGCTCGATGGCGGCACCGGCAACGACCGTATCCTCTTCGACGCCTGGTACATGGCCCAGGCCACGACGATCCTGGGCGGCGATGGCGACGACTTCATCCACGTCGCGGGCGGCAAGACGGTAGTGCTGGATGCCGGATCCGGTGCCGATCGCATCGAACTTGCCTACAGCAATCTCGCTACGTCCTACAATTTCACGTTCGGGGCGGGCGCCGATGTGCTCGAGCTGCTCCGCACGACCTCGCTGACCATCGGCGCGGCGATCCATATCACCGATTTCGAGACCGGCGCCGCCGGGGACCGCATCAATCTCGACCGGGCGCTGGCGTCGCTGACCGGATCGGACCGCGTCACCAATCCGTTCGCCAGCGGGCATCTCGCGCTGGTGCAGCGCGGTGCCGATGCTATCGTGCAGATCGACCTGAACGGCGGCGGCAACGACCTGCGCGATCTCCTCGTCCTGGAGGGGGTGAATGCGGCCACGCTGACGAGCTACAATCTCGGCTTCGCGCCCAATGGCGGAGCCTCGCCGTCGATCTCGGCGGACGGTACTTCGGGTGCGGATATTCTCGACGGTTCGGGCGGCAACGACCTGCTCCGGGGTCTCGACGGGGACGACAAGCTGTTCGGCGGCTATGGCAATGACCAGCTGGAAGGCGGGATCGGTGCCGACAGGCTGGAGGGCGGCTTCGGCGACGATGTCCTGCTGGGCGGACAGGGCAACGATACGCTGCTCGACTATAATTCCGGCAGCGATCAGCTGTTCGGCGGCGAAGGCGATGATTTTCTCGAAGTCGGCCGGACCGCGCGCGAGCCCGGCGGCACGATCGTGCTGGACGGCGGTGCGGGCAACGACACCCTGCAGTTCGGGCTGTGGCCCTTCTTCCGCGGCACCGCGAAGGCGGACCACGTCACCTTCATCGGCGGGGACGGCAACGACAGCATTCGCGCCGAGGGCGCGCTCACCGTCGATGTGGATGCGGGTGCCGGCGCGGACACGGTCGACGTCGCGATCGACGGCACCACCAACTTCGTCACGCTCGGCAGCGGTGCGGATACGCTCAGCCTCGGTGCCGAGGCTACCAAGCAGATCGTGGCCGCGGTGGTGCGCGATTTCGAAACGGGCAACAGCGGCGACCGGCTCGATATCCAGGACTATCTCGAATATGCGCTGACGGGCTGGAACGGGCAGAGCAACCCGTTCGAGGGCGGTTATCTCCAGAGGATCCAGCGCGGCGCGGACGCGGTTCTCCAGATCGACGTGGACGGCGCGGCCGGTCCCGCCGTGATGACCGACCTGGTGATCTTCAAGAATCTTGCCGCCAGCAGCCTCACTACCTTCAACCTTGGCGGCTACGCGACTTTGATCGGGACCGAGGGCAACGACGTCATCGAGGGCGATGGCGGCGCCAATACACTGCGCGGCCTGGGCGGCAACGACACGCTCATCGGCAATGGCGGCGATGATCTCCTCGACGGCGGGGCCGGCGACGACATCATGTCGGGTGGTTACGGCGCCGACATCTATATCGTCTCGGAGGCCGGCGACCAGGTTATCGAACCCTCTGAATTCGTTGTTTATGGTGGCGATGAAGTCCGGACTTCGCTGGCGGTCTATGCCATGCCGGCCAATGTCGAGCGGCTGGTCGGCACGTCCAGCACGGGCCAGACCCTCACTGCGTCAAGCGGCGTCATCATCGGCGGCATCGGCAACGACATCCTCAACGCCAACGGCTCCGCAAACGCCGTGGGCGGGGGCGGTAACGACCTGATAAAGGGAAGCGCGGACAACAACACCCTGGTCGGCGGAGAGGGTTCGGACACGATCTATGGGTATGGCGGCGACGATCGCCTCTATGCCGGGACCGAGCTCTCGGCAGCCCTCGGCGGGGACTATCTCGATGGCGGAGACGGCAACGACCATGTGACCGGCAGCCTCGGCACCGACACCCTGGTCGGCGGCAGCGGCGATGACGTTCTGTACGACGATGATTCCGGCGCCGATTTGTTCGATGCCGGCGACGGCAATGACGAGCTGGGTCTCACGCGCTTCAGCTACGGGCCGGCCCCGACCGCCGGGACGGTGAGCCTTCTCGGCGGCGCCGGGGACGACCATATCTGGCTCGTCGTCGGCAACGCCACCACGGTGGCCATCGATGCCGGCACCGGCAATGACGAGGTGCTGTTTCACACCTTCTCGGGCACCGCGACGGTCACGCTGGGCGCTGGCGCCGATGTGATCCGCTTCTCCGATTACACGCCAGAGGTGGATCCGAACGGCCGGATCACCATCACCGATTTCGATCTCGGCGCCGGCGGGGACTCGCTGTCCTGGACCAGCTTCCTCCAGGGCTGGCTGACCGGGTGGAACTCGGCCGTCAATCCGTTCCTCTCCGGCCATGTCCGGCTGGGCCAGAGCGACACCTCCACGGTGCTGCAGGTCGATCGGGACGGCGGCGGCGATGGCTTCATCACCTTGCTGACCTTCCAGAACACCAATGCGGCGAACTTCACGGCGGCCCAGCTGGGCTTCACGCCCCAGGGCCCGATCGCGACGGTCGGCGGGGACGGCAACGACACCGTGGCGGGAACCGCGGCCGGCGATCTGCTGGACGGCGGCGCGGGCAACGACACGATCTGGGGTGGCGCAGGTGCCGACACGATCAGCGGCGGCGCCGGATCGGACACCCTGTTCTCAGCCGATCGCTATGCGCCGTTCGGCTATCCGTACAGCATCCACTATCTGAACAACCCGACGCTCGACACCGGCAACGAGGCCGACACCCTCCAGGGCGGGGCGGGCAACGATTATCTCTTCGCCGGCTTCAACGACAGCGTCGATGGCGGGGATGCCGAGGACGTTCTCTACCTCAGCCTGATGGGCGCCGGCAGCGGCGTCATGCTCGACTTCCGCCAGTCGGTGGTGCCCAATGGCAGTGGGACGATCCGCGGGATCGAGGGCGTGGGCTGGCTGCAGGGCAGCGACTACGCCGACGACTTCACGCTGTACCACGCGGGCGGCTACGCGCCGGGCGCCGTCGTCTATGCGATGGGCGGCAATGACCGCGTCATCGCCGACTCCCGGACCAGCCAGATATTCGGCGGCGATGGCGACGATTTTCTCGACGGCCGCAACAGCCAGTATTTGCAGCAGATCGACGGCGGCGCCGACAACGACACCCTCTACACCAATGCGAACAGTTCCACCGTGGCCTATGGCGGGAGCGGCAACGACACGATCTATTCGCATGGCGAGACCCATGGCGGGTCGGGCAATGATCGCATCATACTCTCCCAGACCCATTATCGCGGCGGCGTCTATGGCGATGAGGGCGACGACGAGATCCGTGCCGCGGCGAACGGCAACCAGATCTCGGGCGGAGCCGGTGCCGACCGGCTGATCGGCGGCGACGGTGCCGACCTGCTGGTGTCGGGCGATTTCGCGACGGGCACCCTGGCGGCCGGCAACGACATGGGCGTCGAGAAGGACGTGCTGACCGGCGGCGGCGGGGACGATGTCCTCGCGATCGGCTGGGGCGACGACGCCGATGGCGGCAGCGGCTCCGACACGCTCCAGCTTTCCTTCGCGGGGGCCGGCACCGGCGTGACGTTCAACGCGGCGCAGGTGGTCGGCGGCGGATCGCTCAGCCTGGGTGGCGGCACGATCCAGAATATCGAGCAGATCAGCCAGGTCTTGGGCAGCAGCTTCGACGACGCACTCGATCTGACCGCGGCCGGGGGAGCGGTCACGGTGGATGGCGCCGGCGGTAGCGACATGATCACCGGCGGCGGCGGCAACGACACGCTGCTCGGCGGCGAGGGCGACGACCGCGTCGAAGGCGGCAACGGCAGCGATACCCTGCAGGGCGACGGCGGGCAGGACTGGCTGATCAGCGGCAACGGCAGCGACACGATCACCGGCGGGACTGGCCACGACACGCTCTGGGGCGATGCCGGCGACGACCTGTTCGAGGGCGGCGATGGCGACGACGTCATCGCTGGCGGCGCAGGCATCGATACCGTGACCTATGCCAACGCATCGGGCGGGGTCGAGATCGATCTGTCCTGGATCGAGGACCAGCAGACCCGGGGTGCAGGCATCGATACGCTGATATCGATCGAGAATATCATCGGGTCGAACTTCGATGACGTGCTTGCGGGCAACGCAGAGGCAAACCGGCTGACCGGCGGCCTGGGCAATGACCGCTTCGTCTTTGACGGGCTGGGCGCCCGGGACACGATCACCGATTTCCAGCGCGGCGACCTGATCGACCTCAGCGAGATCGATGCGAATGGCACCCTGGCGGGCGACGGAAGCTTCGCTTTCATCGGCGCGGCGGCTTTCAGCGGCGTTGCAGGTCAGTTGCGCGTCGTCGGCAGCGGTTTCAACTGGACGGTCGAGGCGGATACCGACGGCAACGGTGTGGCCGACTTCAGCATTGCGTTGACGACGCAGCTTTGGGGCCTGTCGATGTCAGCCAGCGATTTCTCACTCTGAGGATGGGCGGGTTCGCGGCGACCGCCCTGTTGGGGTGGCGCCGATCGAGACCGGTCCCAAGTGTCATGGAGCTGAAGCCGTAGCCGCCGGGCCTGACACTGCCCGGCGGCGCAGATTCTCGAGATAGATTATCGCTTCGGCACAATCAGAAGCCGAACCGGATACCAACGCGCCCGCCGGCTCCCCGACGACCACTCCCAAAGGCGCCTTCCGCCTGAACGAACCCGGTCACCGGGCCCGTACCGCCGATGCTCGCACCAATCGATGCGCGGGCCTGATCGGGCAGCGCCAGTCCGGAGATCGTGTCGCTGGCGGTGCTGCTGAACAGCGTCGCGTCGTTCTTGCCAGCGAATTCATGCACATAATGCACGCCACCATAGAAGGTCGCCGGCGTCGAGCCGAGGTGGGTCGTCCCGCCCAGCCGCGCGCCGAAGGTGCCCCGCAGGCTGGTCAGGCTATCGAGCGAAACCGTCTGACTGAGCGCAGCGACGTCATCGAGACTGGTATGCGACCAGGACAGCCGGGCCGAGGGCTCGACGAAGAAGGCCCCGCCGCCGAAGCGGGCGCCCATTTCCGCCTGTGCACCGACACTGCGCCCGGAAGCATCGTCGCTATAGCCGAGCGACCGGTCGACGACCTTGAGCGAATGGAACGCGATACTCACCGATCCGTTGGCGAAGAAACGGCCGCTCGACAGGCGCCCATAGCCGCCAAGGTCGAAGCTGTCGGCGGTGGCATGGGCGGCGCTGCCCGAGAAATTGACCTTGGAGTTGATGTAACCGCCAGTCAGCCCGAAACCCGGCCGTCCGGCATTGCCACCGCCAAAGTCATAGCCGATCCGCGCTTCCACCTCGTCCTGGCGGTATCCGACCGCCGTGTCGCTGCCGTTGATCGAGCGGGTCTGGCGGATGCGTTCGCTGCCCCCGCCGAAAATGCCCCAAAGCGCGCGCGACTGGGTCGTGCCTCCATCGCGGATGCCGGCGAGATGGGTAGCGAGGGTGTCGGTGCCCCGGCTCCACGCGTTCGCCAGCGTCTCGTTCAGCTTGGCGAGGCGGTAGACCGGCCTGCCCGCGGCGTTGCGCAGCAGGAACTTGCCGCTCGCTGCGTCGAATCCCAAGTCGTAATGGACCAGGCCGATATCGCTGTTCGCCAGGGTGAAGGCGTTGGCCGACGAACCGGCGCCGACCTGGATCAGCGCGACGGGCGCCTGGCCGGTCAGGACCGCGTTCGCATTGCCGACATCGGCGAGCAGCACGGCGGTGGAGCCGGTCGCGGCGCCACCGATGACGAGCCGGTCGGTCGTGCCGCCACCGATATCGAGCGCGATGCGCGCGCCGTTCGAGCCGACATAGTCCTTCGGCAGGGTGAGCGTGTCGCCGGCATGGCCATTCGACAGGTCGATCGTGCCGCCAGCATTCTCGAAGCGCTCCAGACCGAGCAGCGTCACGCTGGCGGCCGGCGCACCCGCCGCACCGATGCGGACGGTGCCCTGATTGACGAAGCGATCGTTGCCGGTGCCGAAATCGCTGTCTGCCGAAGCCAGGAATGTGCCGGTGTTGGTCAGCAGATCGTCGCCGTCCCCGAGCAACAGGCGGCCCTTGATCGTCCCGCTGTTGGTGACGGTCGCGGTGCCGGCATCGACGCGCAACGCATAGCCGCTGCCGCCTTCGAGCAGGCCGGCATTGGTGAGCGTGAAGCGATGCAACGGGTCCGCGGCGGCGCGCTGGTTCTGCTCCTCGCCCTCACCTTCCTCGGGCGGCACATAGGTCTGGGCGCTGACGACGATGCCGTTCACGCCGAAGACGCTGCCGCCGGCGGCGATGGTCAGCGAGACATTGTTGCCCGTGGCGACGATCGCGTCGCCCTGCGACTTTGTCGCGCCGCGAACCGTGATAGCGACGTCGCCGCTGGCCGTCGCATCGATGGCCGTGCCCGTCGTGCTGGCCGCACCGCTGGAGATGGTCAGGTTGCCGCCGAACGCGCTCGCGGCGATGCCGATGCTGTCGGCGCCGGTGAGCGTGATGCGCTCGATCTGGACCGAGGTGTCGCCGTCATAGCTGGTGACCACCGCGCCGATATTGCCGGCACCCGAACCGGTGATCGTGCCGGCCTTCAGCACCGCGTCTCCCCCGGCGGCGAGGATGTCGACCGCACGAGAATCCGCGCCGGTGACGGCGACGTTCTGGACAGTCACGGCGGCGTTCAGGCCGCCCGCGCGGATCGCATCGGTGGCCTCGCCGCGCGTCTCCACGCTGCCTGCCTCGACGCTGACATCGGCATAGGGAGCCAGCGCGAAGATGCCGGTCGCACCGGTACCGGTCGTCTTGACGCTGTCGGCGATGACGCGGACGTCATCATAGATGCTGGCGGCATAGACGCCGCGGGCATCGGTGCCCGTGGTGGTGATGGTGCCGGCATCGACCGTGATCGCGCCAGCGCCGATCGCATAGACCGCGTCCGAGCGGTTGCCGGTCGTGGCGACCGAGTCCGCCTTGATCGAGATGCTGCGATCGACGTCGGAATAGATGTCCATCGGGACCGAGCGCGCGATGATCCCTTCCGAATCATCGCCCGTGGTCTTCACCGTGCCGGCTTCGATCGTCGTCCAGCCATCCATCGCGGCAGTGACGATCGCCGGGGCGTGGATCCCGGCGGTGGTGACGGTGTCCGCCTTGATCGCGATGTTGCCGAAATTGGCCTGGGCATCGATGCCCGCGCCACCACGCCCCGACGTCTCGACGCTGCCCGCATCGATGAAGATCGTGCCGCTATAGGTGCTGGCCAGGATGCCCTCCGCCCAGGTCGAATGGCGGCCGCCGCCGAGGTCGCCAGACGTGATCACCTTGTCGACATTGACCCGGACGTCGCCGACCCCGCTCGCGGAGATGCCGCGCGCGCCGCCGCCGGTGGTGATCACCGTCGTGGCGTTGATCACCACCGCGTCGCCGCCATCGAGCGCGACACCCGACGCCGCGATGCCCTCGCTATGCTCGCCTGCCGTGGTGATCGTGCCGGTCACGTCGATGCTCGCCTTACCGCCGCCGGCGAGCGCCAGGGCGCCGACCGCATAGTCACCGCGCGTGTCGACCGATCCCACCGTGATATGGGCGGTCTCGCCCTCGGCGAAGCTATAGGCACCGATACCCGTGCCCTTGCCGCCGGTGGTCGAGACAGTCCCGGCCTTGACGTCGACCGAACCGCCGACACTATAGGCGACGATGCCCTGGCTGCCATAGCCGCTGACCTGCACCGAATGGGCATCGACCGAGACATCGCCGAGCGACAGCGCGCCGATGCCGATCGAATAGTCGCGGCGGGTCTTCACGTCGCCGGTCTTCACCGTGACCGAGCCGCTGCTGTAGTTGATCGCGTAGACGCCGTGCGAATTCTCGCCGCTGGTCGCGACATTGCCGGTGGTGACGGTGATGTCGCCGCCGAAGCTCACTGCGTGCACGCCCTGCGAGCCGGTGCCCAGCGTCGTCACGTTGCCGGTCTTCACCGAGACGTCGCCATAGCCGCCGGCATAGATGCCGAAGGAGGCGGCGCCACGCGTGTCGACATTGCCGACATCGACATTGGTCGCGCCATGCTCGGAATAGTTGAGCGCGACGATGCCGTCCGAAAAGGCACCCGAGGTCGTGACCGAGCCTGCGCTCACGCTGATCGTCGGGGTGACCTCGGCGTCGCCATATTGCAGGTTGCTGCGCGCGAAGATGCCGGTGGCATAGTCGCCATTGGTACGCACCCCGCCGGAGATGGCGACATCGACCGCGGTGCCGATCGCGGTCACCGCCGTCGCGTCGGCCTCGGTGCCGTAACCGCCGCCCGAAGTGCCGACCGACTCCGCATGCACGGTGGTGGTGCCCGACGCATAGGCGACGATGCCGCGCGCCGAGCCGCCCCAGGCATAGGCAGCGCCGGTCTCGATCGTGGTGTTGCCGTGGCTGGTCGACGCATAAATCGCATCGGCACCCCAGCCATAGGTGGAGACGACCCCGGTGTGGATCGCGATGTCGCCATTGGGGGTGTTCGCCCGCACGCCGAACGCCGCTTCACCGGAGGTGCTGACCTGGTCGGCGGAGATGCTGATGCTGCCGCCATTGCCGGCATCGGCGATGATGCCTTCGGCGCGGTAGCCGCTGGTGGTGACGGTGCCGGCTTCGATATTCACGTTACCCTCTGCCGTGACCGCACGCACGCCGGTGCTGCGCCAGCCCGCGGTCTGCACGGTAGAGCCCGCCGCGGACACGGTGATCGCCCCGCCCCCGGTCGAGATGCTGATGCCGGCGGTCTCGTCATCGGTGGTGGAGATCACGGTCGCCGGCGGCACGATCACGGTGAGGTCCTGCGGCGGCTGCGCCGAAAGGTCATAGCGGATGCCGGTGGGATGCGCGTCGTCCGCCGGGGCGCACTGGACGGTACCGGCGACCACCGGGCCGCATTGCTGTTCCGCCTGGGCAAGCGCCGGGCTGGCGGCGAGCAGCGCGGCGAGCGCGCCGGCGCTGGCGCCCCACAGGCGCCGCCGGGACGGTCGCGCGGAGTTCAAATGAGGAGCAGCGGCACGGACCATGAGGGGCATCGGGATCTCCTGCGTGGACGCCCGGGGGCGTCAGGTTACGATCCTGTGACGCCACGTCGTCAGGCGAGCCTTGCGCCCGGCAACGTTCGAAAAGCCAAAAATCGCGTGATGCAAAAAAATGTCGCCAGGGCCCGATTCCACGCAAGGTTACGACGCGATGACGGCGTCTTTCAAAATAGTGACAATCGCGCGGGCGCGACGTGCCCGCAGGCTTGGGGACGCGAGAAATGGCCAAGGCGGAGAAGAAGGCGGCAGGGAATGACGCACCGGTGAACATGGGGGCCGCGAGTGCGCCGGACGCGGCCCTGCCCGCGCCTGCGCCGGGAACTTCGCAGATCAGCGTATCACGCGGGCTGAGCGCCTGGCTGGCGACGCACCGCACCAGCCTGGCCTTCTCCTCCTATCAGACCGGGCAGCTGTTCCTGGTCGGCCGCCAGCCCAACGGCACCGTCTCGTTCAATCAGCAGAATTTCAGCCGCGCCATGGGCCTGTCCTGGTCGCACGGCCGGCTCTATCTCGGATCGCTCTGCCAGGTGTGGCGGCTGGAGAACATGCTGCGCCCGGGCGAGCGCGGCAACGACACCTTCGACGTGGTGCTGGTGCCGCGCAATGCCCAGACGACGGGCGACATCGACATCCATGAGCTGGGCGTGGACGGCGATGGCCGCGTGGTCTTCGTGAACACCAAATATAGCTGCCTTTGCACGCCGGACCTGACCCACAGCTTCAAGCCGATCTGGAAGCCGCCCTTCATCTCGAAGCTGGCGCCCGAGGACCGCTGCCACCTGAACGGCATGGCGATGACCGACGGCCGCCCCGCCTATGTGACCGCTGTCAGCCGTTCGGACGTGCTGACCGGCTGGCGCGAGCGGCGCCACGAGGGCGGCGTGATCGTCGAGGTCCAGACCGGCCGGATCGTGACCGACCAGCTTTCGATGCCGCACTCGCCCCGGGCGGTAAACGGCCGCCTCTATGCGCTGGACAGCGGCCGCGGCCAGATCATCGAAGTCGATCCACGGACCGGCGAGAAGCGCGATATCGCCTTCTGCCCCGGCTTCCTGCGAGGGATGACGATCCATGACGGCCATGCGATCGTGACCGTGTCCAAGCCCCGCGACGGAACGTTCAAGCACCTGTCGCTCGACGGCGAGCTCAAGGCGCGCGACGCCGAAGCCTGGTGCGGGCTGCTGATCGTCGACCTGACCAACGGCAACCTGGTCGAGTGGATCCGCCTTGAGGGCCATATCACCGAGCTGTTCGACGTGACGGCGATGCCGGGCGTCGTCTGCCCGATGGCGGTGGGCCCGGACACCCCCGAAATGCGCGGCACGATCAGCTTCGACGCCGCGCTGCTGGACAGCACCCCGCTCCCGCAAGCCGCGTGAGCGCCGGGGCTCGGCCGGGTCGGGCACATTTCGGCAATGTGCTTGACGTTGCCCGGCGGAAAGGCTCTGCTGCACCGCAACACTGCGAAAGCAGGATGCCGCTGCGGGTCAATGGCGGGCGAAGGGTGCAGGGGGAAAGTCAGAACATACTGGTCGCGACCTTCATGCAGCACCGGGACGCGCTCGCCCGCTTCCTGGCGATACGCTGCGGCACCGACAGTGCCGAGGACCTCGTCCAGGAACTCTGGATCAAGGTGCAGCAGGTGCGCACCGAGGTCGAGGTTCCCCTCGCCTATCTCTACCAGATGGCGCACCGGCTGGTCCTCGACACCCGCAGGGGCGCGTCGCGCGGACGGGATCGCGAGCAGGACTGGAGCTTCACCCAGGGCATCACCGAAGCGGTAGAGGCACCAACTGCGGAACGCGCCCTGCTTGCGCGCGAGCATCTGCAGCAGGTCGAGCAGACGCTCGCCGAAGTCGGCAGCCGCGCAATGCGCGTCTTCACCCGCTACCGCGTCGACGGGATCGAGCAGCGGCGGATCGCCGAGGAGATGGGAATCAGCATCAGCACGGTGGAGAAGGACCTGCGCCGGAGCTATGCGGCGCTCGCCCGCTTGAGGGACGACAGCGATGCGGTTTAGAGCGACCCATGGCGTCATCGGCGCGAGGAGATGCCGAGGATGAGCAAGCAACTGTCCGACGCCGAGGAACAGGCGGTGGCCTGGGCCATCCGCGCCGACGCGCCCGGCTTCGTCGAATGGGAAGCGCTGGAGCAGTGGCTGGCGGCCGATCCGCATCACGCCGTGTTGTTCGATCGCGCGGCCAGTACCGCCCATGAGGCAGCCGCCGCCATCGCCGCGGTACCCGCACGCGACCGCTTTACCCTGATCCAGGGCGACCTTGCCGATCCGGTGGAGGAAGCCCCCCGCCCCGTGCGCCGACGCTGGGCGGTGGCGGCGCTCGCCGCGGGGGTGGCGGGACTGGCGTTCGGCACTTCCTGGTTCCTGCAGCCGCAGGGCACCCCGCCTGAGCAGATCGTCGCCACTGGGGCGGGCGAAGTGCGGACGCTTGCACTGGGCGATGCGAGCAGCGTGACGCTGCGCGGCGACAGCGAGGTCCGCTTCCTGCCAGCCAACCCGCGCGCGGTGCGCCTCACCCGCGGCCAGGCGAGCTTCCAGGTCCGGCACGACGCGGCGCATCCCTTCACCGTGACCGCCGGCGACATCGAGGTGACCGATCTCGGCACCCGCTTCGACGTCGATCGCGGGACCGATGCCACGACCGTCGCCGTGACCGAGGGTTCGGTAGCAATCCATGCGGCGGGACGGCAGGTCGAGCTCCATGCGGGGCAGCGCAGCGTGATCCCGAACGGCGCGGCGCCCGGCAGCCCGACCAGCCTCGCTCCTGCGCAGGGGGCCGAGCGGTCGAGTGCCGCGCTGAGCTATGAGGACGTGACCTTCGCGCGCGTCGTCGCCGATGTGAGCCGGCGGACGGGCATCCGCATCCGGCTGGCCCCGGGGCTGGCGAGCCGGCATTTCGCCGGATCGATCAACCTGGAGGGGCCGCCCGAGACAGTGATCTCGCGGCTCGAGGCGGTGCTCGGCGTCTCCGCCCGCCGCGACGGCGATGGCTGGGCTTTTGCGTCGGCATCGGACGGGACCTGAACCCGCCACGTGACCGCGCTCCCGCTTGGCCTTTCATGCCGATATGCGTGTGCGCTGCTTCTGCCGGCGCTGTCGCTGACGGTCGGGACCAGACCCGCCGACGCGCAGGCTGTCCAGAACGTCCATCTCGACCTGCCCGCCGGCCCGATCTCCACCGCGCTCCGTTCGATCGCCCTGCAGACCGGGGCGAGCTTCGGCACCGACGACCCTGCGCTGCTGCGCCGACGGAACCGGCGGCTGCGCTTCGCCGGCGGGATCGACAAGGCGATCGAGACCGCTCTGGCAGGAACCGGGCTGGTCGCCCGGCGGGTCGCCCCCGGGATCTGGCGCATCGTGGCGGCACGCCCCCGCCCCCAGCCCCGCCCGCCAAAGCCGCCACCTGCCACCCAGGTCGCGCCCGACATCGTGGTGACCGGCAGCAAGGTGGACGCTTCCCTCGCCCATTATCCGGCGAGCGTGGCCATCCTCGACGGGAGCGAGATCGCGCACGTCTCCGGCGAACATGGCACGCTGGCGATCTCGGAGCTCCATCCGACATTGCTGTCGACCCGGCTCGGATCGGGCCGCAACAAGCTGTTTCTGCGCGGCATTTCCGACAGCAGCTTCTCGGGCGCGAGCCCCTCGCTGGTCGGCCAGTATCTGGGCGACCTGCGCCTCGCCTATGCCTCGCCCGACCCGGACCTCCGCCTCTACGATGTCGAGCGGGTCGAGGTGCTGGAGGGGCCGCAGGGTTCGCTATACGGCGCGGGATCGCTGGGCGGGGTATTGCGGATCGTGCCCAACGCACCCGATCCGCGACAGGCCTCGGGCGAGGCATGGGGCGGCGCCGAGACCACCGCGCACGGGGCCGGCAGCGCGGACGCCGGACTGGTCGCCAACCTGCCCCTCGGCGAGCGCGCCGCCATCCGCGTCCTCGGCTATCGCGAGGCCATCGGCGGCTATATCGACGATGCCGGGCGGGGGCGGAAGGACGTCAATTCCACCCGCGTGGCCGGCGGCAGGATCGCCTTGCACAAGGCGATCGGCTCGAGCTGGGCGCTGGACCTGACCGGGATCGGCCAGGACGTGCGCAACGCCGATGCGCAATATGAGCAGCGCACGCTGGGCCGCCTCGTCCGCGCCTCCGCCTTCGCCCAGCCCTCGCATCACTTCTACCGTGCGCTGGCACTCTCCGTCGCCGGGCCGCTGGCCGGCGGGCGGCTGCAATCGAGCTGGGGGCTGGTCGACCAGCGGCTTGGGCAGGTGTTCGACGCCACCCAGCCCGGCGAGGGCCCGGTCGCCTATCGCCAGCGCGACCATATCTCGCTGCTTTCCAACGAGACCCGGCTGACCCACAGCTTCGGCGAGCGCTGGGATGGGTTGATCGGCTTTGCCGCGCTGCGCTCGATCGCCAGGCAGGCACGCAGCACCGGGGCGCCCGAGCAACCGCTCAGCCTGGGAACGCTCGACAGTCGAGTGAACGAGGCCACGTTCTTTGGCGAGGCGAACTGGCATCCGGACGACAGGCTGACGCTGAGCGCCGGCGGGCGCATTTCGTTCATCGAGATGCGCGGGGCCGCCACGGGGGTCCTCGCCAAGCCGGCTCCGGGCACGACCCCCACCCCGCCGCTGCGGCACCAGCGGCTTTCCACCCCCAGCCTTGCCCTCGCCTGGACGCCTGTGCCCCAGGCGACGCTCTATCTGCGCTATGCCGGCGGCTACCGCCCGGGCGGGTTGACGGTGAGCGGCGCGGTGGAGCGGTTCACGCCGGACACCGTCCGCACCGCCGAGATAGGGTTCCGGGTCCAGGCCCAGGACCTGGCCGGCCTGCAGATCGAGGGCACGCTCGCCCGCACCGACTGGCGCAACGTGCAGGCAGACACCGTCGATGGACTCGGGCTGCCCCATACCGCGAATGTCGGCGACGGCGTGGTGCGCACCGCCACCCTGCAGGTCCGGATAGCGCCGGTGCGCGGCGTCACGATGGCGGCGGGCGGCTTCGTCGCCGACAGCGCGCTGGTAGGCTGGGTACCCTATCTGGAGGAGACCGTGCGCTCGACGCTCCCCAATGTCGCGCGGCACGGCGGCGTGCTTTCCCTGGGCTATGAGGGGCGGATCGCCTCGGGGAACGCGCTTCGCGCCAGGCTGAGCGCGCATTCGGTCGGCCGCTCGCTCCTCGGCTTCGGGCCGGAGCTAGCGTTCGAGCAGGGCGACTATGCCTATGCCTCGGGCAATCTGGGGCTCGACATCGGCAGGGCCACCCTGTCGCTGGACGTGTCCAACCTGTTCGACGCGCGCGGCAATGTCTTCGCGCTGGGCACGCCGTTCACGCTGGCGACCGGCGCGCAAGGCACCCCGCTACGCCCCCGTACGATCAGGATAGGCCTAGTGCTGCGCTGCCCCTAAGCCTGCCCGCAGGCAGGGCTACTGCCAGACGGTCAATGCTCGCGGAACGATGCCCAGAAGCTGCCGAGCAACGGCTCGAAGGCATAGTCGAGCGCCGTGCGCTTGCGCAGCGGGATGAGGATCTGGACCGGCATGCCCGGCCGCAGGGCGAAATCCTTGCCGCGCACATCCTGGATCAGCTTGATCTGGTCATGGGGCACGATCACCTCGCCGGTGAAATAGCTCTGCCCCGACTTTTCGTCGGTGAAGCTGTCCGCGGAGAGCCGGGTCAGCCTGCCTTCCAGATTGGGCAGCGTCCGCTCGTGCAGGCCGGAGAACTTGACCAGGGCGCGCTGGCCGACATGCAGGTCATCGGCATCGTCGGGGGCGATGCGCGCCTGGATGACCAGCGAGGCGCGCTCGGGGACGATCTCCATCAGCTTCTGCCCCGGCGCGATGACGCCGCCCGGCGTGAACACCGACAGGCCGACCACCGCGCCGGTGGTTGGCGCGCGGATCGCGGTCCGCTCGAGCTGGTCGCGCGCGGCGGTCCATTTGGGCAGGACCTCGCCCAGGCTGGTCTCGACTTCGCGCAGGTCCGACGCGGTACGCTCGCGGAAAGTGCGTTCGGCCTCCAGCGCCTGGAGCTCGCTCTCGCGTGCCGCGCCGCGGGTCTGGGCGGCGCTGGCGCTGTACTGCCCGCCCTGCCCCTGCAGTTCGGCGCGTGCGCGCTCGAGGTCGCGCATCCGCGTCTGCGAGACGAACCCCTTGTCGGCGAGCGGCTTCAGCGCGGCGATCTGGTCGTTGATGATGCGCAGCTGCTCGCGCGCGGCGAGCGCCTGCTCGCCATAGCCCTTGCCCTGCTGCGACGACTGGACGACGCGCTGGCCGAGCGCGCCGCGCTGTGCCGCCAGCACCGAGGTGCGGGCGGAAAGCTCGGTCTGCTGGAGCTTGAGCGCCAGCGCCGCCTCCTCGCGATCCTCGGGTGAAAGCGATGCGAACTGGACCGGGGCGGTGATCGTGGCGCGGCCCAGCTGCTCGGCCTCCAGCCGCGCGCGCTGGGCAAGCAGCCGGATCGCCTGCGAGGCGAGTGCACGCTCCTGCGCGCGCACCTCGGCGGCGGCAAGCTCGACCAGCAGCTGCCCGCGCTCGACCCGCTGGCCCTCGCGCACATGGATCTTGCCGACCACGCCGCCGTCGCGATGCTGCACCGACTGGCGCTGCCCGGAGACGACCAGCGCGCCCGGCGCATAGGCGGCGGCATCAAGGCGGACGAATGCCGCAGCGCCGAGGAACAGGACGAAGAACAGGGCGGCGATCACCACGCCAAGGCGGATATCACCGCGCGGATCGGCAAAGGGGCGCGCGGACGGCGCGGACACGGCATTGCGCGACGGCAACAGGGTCATGCTCATGCCTGATCCCCCGCGGCGGCGCGCACCCTGCCGACCGGCTGGGGAGCGATCCTGGGCAGGACTTCGTTGCGCGTGCCGAACATCTCCACCCGGCCGTCGCGCAGCACGAGGATCTTGTCGATCACCGGAAGGATGCCGAGCTTGTGCGAGACGATCAGCACGGTGCGCCCCTCCGCCTTCATCGCCGCGATCGCGGCGACCAGCGCCTGATCGCCCTCCTGGTCGAGGTGCGCGTTGGGCTCGTCGAGGATCAGAATCGCGGGATCGCCAAAGATCGCGCGCGCCAGCCCGATCCGCTGGGCCTGGCCTGCCGAGATGCCGCGCCCGCCGAGCTTGAGCTGGTGGTCATAGCCGTTGGAGAGCCGGCGGATCAGCGTGTCGGCACCGACCTTCTCCGCCGCGGCGACCACCCCGGCGTCCGTCGCTGCGGGATCCTCGCCGCGCTCGCGGGCGAAACGGGCGATGTTCTCGGCAACCGTGCCGGCGAACATCACGGCGTCCTGCGGCAGATAGCCGAGATGACGGGCGAGCATCTCGGGATTCCAGTCGCGCGCATCGGCTTCGTCGAAGCGGATCGTGCCGCGATCGGGGATCAGCGCGCCGGCGATCGCACGCACCAGCGTCGACTTGCCCGCGCCGCTGGGCCCGACAATCGCGACCACTTCCCCCGGCGCGACCTTGAGCGAGATGCCGGCGAGGATCGCGCCGTCCTGCCTGTCGTTGAGCACCGTCACGCCCTCGAGCGTGATAGCGCCGCGCGGCGGCGGCAACCGGGTCGGCTCGCCTGCCGCCATCGCGCCGTCGAGCAGCCCGCCGAGATTGTGATAGCTCTGCCGCGCCTGGACGATGGCCCGCCAGGTGCCGATCAACTGCTCGATCGGCGCGAGCGCCCGGGCGATCAGGAACGAGGAGGCGAAGATCGCGCCGCCCGAGATCAGGTTGTCGACCGCCAGCAGCGCGCCGAGCCCCAGCGCCAGCGACTGGAGCGCGAGGCGGGTGAACTTGCTGGCGGTAAGGAAGCCACCGGCAGCCAGGCTCGCCTCGGTCTGCGCGCTGAGCATCGCCTCGCGCTGGCGCAGCTGGCGCTTGACCATCGCCTCGCGCATGCCGAGCGCGCGCACGCTGTCGCTCGCCGCGAGCAATGCGTCCTGGCTGGCATAGGATGCAGCTCCGATCGCCTGGGCGCGGTCGAGCCGCTTGCGCGTCATCCGCTCATTTCCCCAGGCAAGCAGGGGCAGCGCGATGCAGCCGAGGATCGCGACGGCGCCGATCCAGGGATGCACGAGGAAGCAGACCAGGATGTAGATCGGCATCCAGGGCGCGTCGAACAGCGCCAGTATGCCCGCACCGGTGAGCGCGCCGCGCAGCGTGTCGAACTCGCGCAGCGCCTGGCGGGCAAAGGGCAGCTCGGGCCGGCCGAGCGTCGCGTCGAGGATCAGCGGGGCGAGCGCGGCATCGAGCTGCACGCCCGCGCGCACCAGCAGCCGGCTACGGATCCGATCGAGCAGCGAGAGCGTGCCGAGCGCGAAAAGCAGCACGAGCGTCAGGAACAACAGGGTCTGCAGCCCCCGGGTCGGCACTACCCGGTCATAGACCTGCAGCATGTAGAGGGTGGGAACGATATAGAGCAGGTTGATCAGCGCGCTGAACGCCGCGGCCGCCACGAAATGGCGCCGGCAAAGCTGCAGTGCAGCGCGCATCGTCCCGAGAGTGGCCGCGTCCTTCATCCCGTCGCCCCAAATTGCGCAACCGCGCAACCCTTTGGGTCGCACGGCGTTTACACAAATTACGCTGATTCCGGGTCAGATTCCATTCCAGCCCATGGCCCGGGGCCAGTCGATGGTCGGTAGCTCGTGGAGCAAATCGCCGATCCTGTCCAGCGCTCCGCCTGCGCAGGCCTGACGCGGCATCCAGGGATCACCGGCTTCGATCATCGCAGCGCGTGAAATTAATTCCGCAAAAACAACGATCGGCAAATTTCAGAAATATTACAGCAAATAGCAGGGCCGAAGGCGGATGTTGCTGTTGTGCAGTGCAGCATGCGCGTAAAGGGTAATCGAGTGACCACAGTCTATATCGAAGCCGGCACACCGGGCGTGGATGACAGCGCCCGGATCATGGCAGCGCTGGCCGATCCGGACGTGACCACCGTCGTCCTGGGCGCCGGCACCTTCTACGCGGCCTCCTCCATCTTCGTCCCCTCGGGCAAGACGCTGAGCGGCACGAGCACCGATTCCACGCTCATCCAGGCGCTTCCCGAATTCGCCCGGGACGAGGGTTCGTTCGGCGTGGTCGCTTCCGAGACCGGCGCGGAGAATGTCACCGTCTCCAACCTCAGCATCGACGCGGCCAAGCTCCTCGTCGATGGGGCGCGGCTCAACGCCTGCTACATGGACCAGGCCACGGGCTTCACGGTCGAGAACGTCAACACCTACAACGCCACCGGCTATGGCCAGTTCGCCCAGGGCGATCTCAACACCTATCAGGCCGGCGGCGATGCCGCCTATGCGAGCGGCAGCTACACCAATTGCTGGAGCTACAATTCCAACGTCGCGTTCGAACAGATGTTCTGCGACGGGATCACGCTCACCAACTGCAACGCCCGCGACGGCGACGGCGACATCAACTCGGAATACAGCTTCCACCCGCTGTCCGGCTCGAAGAACATCACCTATATCGATTGCACCTCGATCAGCGCGGTGAGCGGCGGCTTCGGCCTGATCACCAGCGTCGCGGGGCTCGAGAACATCTCGATCATCGACTGCACCGTGCAGACCGGTACCTCCGCGGCGATCACCTCGGCCGGGTTCAATCCGGTGATCGGCCTCGTGATCGAGGGATCGTCCTTCGTATCGACCGCCAATGCCGCCGCCCGGCTGGGCGGAGTCAGCGGCACGATCGACGGCTCCTATTTCGAAGGCGCGGTGATCGGGGCCGAGTTCGGCTATTCCTCCGACGGCACGCCCTGCGTCCTCCTCATCACCAACACCGATGCGCTCGGCATCGTCGATCCGCTCTCGCCGCTCGGCTCCTACGGGATCAACGTCTTCGGGGACGGCATCACCTGGGACGGCGGCAAGATCGAGGCGTGGGGCGGGCTCGGGCTGATGTTCCCGATTTCCGGGCTGCCGACGCTGGGTTCCGACACCCAGCTGGTCGCCGACGGGCTCTTCGGATTTCTCGACGGCGATACGCCGGGCGCCATGATCCTCGGCACCGGCATGGACGACCGGCTGGTCGGCACCGATGGCAATGACCGGATCGCCGGCTTCTTCGGCAACGACACGCTCATCGGCGGTGCGGGCCAGGACGTGCTGGAGGGCGGCCACGGCAACGACACCTATTATGTCGATGCGGGCGATGTCGTGATCGAGGCAACAGGCGACGGCTTCGACACGGTCTATACCAGCGGGAACTTCACGCTCGACACGAACGCGGAGGTCGAGGTCCTCGGTACGAGCGACTGGCGGCTGACCGACCCGCTGCGCCTCACCGGCAACGCGTTCAACAACAAGCTGGTCGGCAACAGCGGCGACAACCAGCTCTATGGCGGTGCCGGCAATGACAGCCTGGTCGGGATGGACGGCAACGACATCCTCGACGGCGGCACCGGCTATGACCTCATGCAGGGCGGCACCGGCGACGACAGCTATTATGTCGACGATGCCCGCGACGTGGTCCGCGAGGCCGCCGACGAGGGCTTCGACACCGTCTATGCGAGCAGCAACTTCACGCTCGAGGCCGGATCGAGCGTCGAGGTGATCGGGACGACCGACTGGCGGCTGACCGACCCGCTGCGCCTGGCGGGCAACGAGTTCAACAACCGCGTGGTCGGCAACAATGGCGACAACCAGATATATGGCGGCGCCGGCGACGACACGCTGCTCGGGCTCGGCGGCAACGACATTCTCGACGGCGGTGCCGGGCAGGACCTGATGCAGGGCGGTACCGGCGACGACACCTATTACGTCAACAAGGGCGACAAAATCGTCGAATTGGCCGGCGAAGGCCTCGACTCCGCCTACGCTTCCGAATCCTACACCCTAGAAGCCGGCGTCTCGATCGAAGTGCTGGGCACCACCGATCCGAATGCGCTGACGGCGATCGACCTGACCGGGAACGAGCTCAACAACAAGCTGATCGGCAATGCCGGCGCGAACGTGCTCGACGGCGGTGCAGGCTCCGACACGTTGCGGGGCATGGGCGGCGCGGACACCTTCGTGTTCAGCACCGCGCTCGGCCCGACCAACATCGACCTGCTGCCCGACTTCGTGAGCGGCGAAGACCATATCGCGCTCGATTCCGCAATCTTCACCGCGCTGGGCAAGGGCGCGCTGTCGGAGGGGGCATTCGTCAACGGCCGCGTCGCCACCGACGCCGACGACCGCATCCTCTACGATGCGGCGACAGGCGCGCTCTACTATGACGCCGACGGCAATGGCAGCGGCGCTGCCGTCCAGTTCGCGACGCTCACGCCGGGGCTGCACCTGGTGCACACCGACTTCTTCGTGGTCTAGCAGGCGGAGGTCGGCGCCAGGCGCCGACCTCCCGGCCTTACGCCCCTGCCCTGGAGAGCGCCAGATCGGCGACGGCGATGGCGCCGAGCGGTCCCGCCTTGTCGCCCAGCGCCGGCGCCACGATGTACGGCCCGTCATCGGGCAGCGTCATATAGCCGTTGAGGCTGGCGCGAAGCTCGCCCTCGATCCGGGCGAGCAGGTGCGACTGGCCGGTCACCACGCCGCCACCGATCGCGATGCGATGCGGGGCGGTGGAGGAGACGATCGCGTGGCACATCATCGCCAGCGCATGCGCGACCGGCGCCCAGACAGGATCGTCCGCGCCCACCTCGCTGATCGGGCGGCCGCCAAGCCGCAGCTTCAGTGCGGAGCCCGAGGCGAGGCCTTCGACGCAATCGTCGTGGAAGCTGCAGAAGCTCGGCTGGTCGTCGCCAGCGAGGCGCGGCACGCGGATATGGCCGAGCTCGCTATGCGCGAAGCCGCGGGTCGGCAGGCCGTGCACCACGAGCCCGACGCCGACGCCGGTGCCGACGGTCACATAGGCGAAGTCGTCCAAGCCCTGCGCGCAGCCCCAGGACATCTCCGCCAGCGCAGCGCCGTTCACATCGGTGTCGAAGCCGACGGGCACGTCGAACGGCGCCGACAGGATGCCGAGCACATCGGTGCCCGGCCACGCCGCCTTGGTCGTCGCCAGGATCTGGCCGTGGCTGGCGGACCGCGGATTTAGGTCGATCGGGCCGAAGGACGCGATGCCGAGCGCGGCGAAACCTTCCGCCGCATCCCATTCGCGCAGGATCGAGAGGATCGCGGGCAAGGTCTCGTCGGGCCGGGTGGTCGGCACGGTGCGCTGGTCGCGAATGTCGTCCGGACCGCTCGCCAGCGTGGCGACGCACTTGGTCCCGCCCAGTTCGATGCCGGCCCGCAGCGGCGTAACGTCGTGAATATCGCTCACGCGGGCAAGATCCGAATCGCTTCGTTCGGACCAGATTGCGACTGCATTCCCCTCTCCCGGCAATAACTTGGCATGTGTCAGTACACGTTGCTTTTCACACGCGATGTCTGCATTAATATTTCAAATTAGATAATTCAATGATCCGGAGAGGGGTCTGCGATGGAAGCTGGAACCAGCACGCTAAATCGATCGGCCGTGGGCGCCGCCAGCCTTGGCGGCCTGTTGTTCGGGTTCGACACGGCCGTGATCGCCGGCGTCACCGATGCCCTGCGCCACACTTTCCACCTGAGCGCCGCCGAGCTCGGCGCGGCGGTCTCCGCCGCACTGGTCGGCACGCTGGTCGGCGCGCTCGGCGCCGGACCGCCGGGCGACCGCTTCGGCAGCCGTACCATGCTCTACTGGATCGCCGGCGCCTATATCGTCTCGGCCATCGGATCGGCAGTGGCGGGCGGGCTGGCGATGCTCGTCGCCTTCCGCTTCATCGGCGGGCTGGCGATCGGTGGCTCCTCGGTGCTGGCGCCGGTCTATATCGCCGAAGTCAGCCCCGCCGAGCGGCGCGGACAGCTGGTCGGGCTGTTCCAGCTCAGCATCGTGATCGGCATCCTCGCCGCCTATGTGAGCAATTTCCTGATCGCCCGTGCGATCGACGGCGACCTGGCCTGGCGGATCAAGCTGGCCGTGGCCGCCGCCCCCGCCCTGCTCTTCCTGCTGCTGCTCCTGCGCATCCCGCACAGCCCGCGCTGGCTGGCGCAGCAGGGCCGCATCGCCGAGGCGAGCGCCGCGATCCGCACGCTGCGGATGGGCGACCCCGATCGGCTCGTCGCCCAGTTCACCGCCGCCTCGACGGCAAGCGGCAGCCATGCCCGGCTAAGCTGGGCGCTCCACCGCCGACCGATCCTGCTCGCGATCGCGCTGGCGCTGTTCAACCAGCTCTCGGGCATCAACGCGATCCTCTATTATCTGGGCGACATCTTCGCCGCCGCCGGATTCAGCGCGGTGTCGGCGGACCTGCAGGCGGTGGCGATCGGCGTCGCCAACCTGCTCGCCACGCTGCTCGGCCTCGCGGTGATCGACCGGGTCGGGCGGAAGCTCCTCCTTTTGATCGGCGCGATCGGCACCGCGCTGGCGCTCGCCGCGGTCGCGACGATCTACACGCTGGGCCAGGGACAGATGTTCCTGCTGCCGGCGCTGATCGCGTTCATCCTGTTCTTCGCGGTTTCACAAGGCGCGGTGATCTGGGTCTATCTTTCCGAAATATTTCCGACTGCGGTGCGGGCACGCGGTCAGGCGATCGGCAGTGCAACGCATTGGGGCATGAACGCAATTCTTGCTTTCGGCTTCCCGATAGTTGCGCAATATACGCAGGCCTTGCCATTCTGGCTGTTCGCCGCTGCAATGCTGGTGCAGTTTGTCATAGTCTGGCGATACTTCCCTGAAACGCGCGGCATTTCGCTCGAGCGGCTGGAAGGAACGCTCGAAGGGAAATGAGAGTACGTGATGGAAATGAGCCTGGCATGACGAGCATTGCCCGCCGCGCCCGGCCGCGCCTTTCCGGCACCAATCTCGAGCGTGCCGCCGATCACAACCAGCGCGTGACGCTGCATGCCATCCGCGTGCTCGGGCCGCTGACCCGCGTCGAGCTGGCGCGGATCACCGGGCTCACCGGGCCGGCGATCGCCAACATCACCAAGCGGCTGCTGCAGGATGGGCTGATCGAGGAAGCCGGCCAGCGCCGCGGCGGCCGCGGCCAGCCGCCGACCGCCCTGGTGGTGAAGCGCGACGCCTGCTACTCGATCGGGGTCAACATCGACCGCGACCACATCACCATCGTGCTGGTGGACTTTTCCGGCGAGACGCTGACCCGCACCACCGAGGAAGTCGATTTCGCGCTGCCCGACCAGGTGCGCGCGCTCTATCGCCGGTCGATCCGCAACATGCTGCGCCGCGCCGATGTCGACGTGGCCAAGATCGTCGGCCTGGGCGTGGCGATGCCCGACGATCTCGGGCTGGTCGACCTGCCGGGCCGCCCGGCCAATTATGCCGATTGGGAACAGACCGACATCGCCGCGCTATTCGACGAGCCGTTCGACCTGCCGGTGTTCGTCGAGAACGACGCCGCCGCCGCCGCGATGGGCGAGATGCAGCTCGGACACGGCCAGAGCAACAACAGCTTCTTCTACATCCTGCTGTCCTCGGGCCTGGGCGGCGGCCTGGTGATCGACGGCACCTATATCCGCGGCGCGGACGGGCGCAGCGGCGAGCTGGGCTTCATGCGCGCGCAGGGTGAGACCGGCGAGCAGATCCAGTCGCTGGTCTCCTTGTCCGGCCTGACCCGTTGCCTCGAGACGGCCGGGCACAGCTTGGCCGATGCGCGGGGCCGCACGCCCGAGGCGTCGGTGCAGCACTGCATCGCCGACTGGACCGAGCGCGCCGCGCACCAGCTCACCGTGCCACTCGACGCAGTGAACTGCCTGATCAACCCGGCGGTGGTGCTGCTCGGCGGGCGCCTGCCCACCGCGCAGCTCGACGCGCTGGCGGCGCGCACCGATGCGCTGATGCGCGAGCGCGCGCCGCAGCTACCGGCAGTGGCGCCGGTGGCCCGCGCCGCGCTATCGGAGGACGCGCCGGCGGTGGGCGCGGCGATCCTGCCATTCAGCCACTTCCTGCTGCCCAAGCCGGGCGCGCTGTGGAAGGCGCAGGGTAGTGCGGATATGGAGATGGACGGGATCGACGGTTAGGAGCGGGACTTGATTGGGTAGTGGAGCCATAAAGCGGTTTGGCGGCAAACGCCCCAATTGCGGACATTATGTCTCGGCAAATGCCGCCCTGTGAGACGGCATCTGAATGTCTTGCTGGCGCAGCGTCTCGGTGCAGCGTGGCATCACGTTCACGCGGAAGACCAAAGGAAGGGCGCAAATGAGCAGGGTGACGGGCGTCATGTTAATCTGCGGAAGCTATGAACCTGCGGTCAGCGAGGTGTGCCAATGGCTTGAGGCACGGCACGGACAATTGTTGACGGACGTCTCAGACCACGCTGGCGGCTCCAAACACCCACAGTTCAGTGCTTGGTGCGGAGGCATCAACCATCTGGAGCGCGACGAAGATGGCTTTGCCGAGTTCGTCTTGTCACGGACATGGGAGGGGCCAGAAACAGTCGTCTTGGTTCTTCAGCCTGAAGAAGGCTCGACTCGCGTCTATCGCCCGGACCGCTCTGTTCGCGCACCTTATGACCAGACACCTGAGCAAGTTGGAACGGCTATCTTCGACTTCCTGAACGGCACTTCAAACCCGGTCAGGTGGCATTGCTTCATTAGCGAACCGATCGTGGACAAAGAGCTGGAGAGTATTCGATCGCGGGCCAGAGCTTTAGGTGAGGCGCAATCGGTCACCGACCGCGAGGTCTTGCTAAACCTTCTCAGCGAGGTTGAAACGATACGATTACGGCCGAGCAGCTGAACGGCAGGTAACCACCCAATCTCGACCGCTCAGCCCCTACGCTAAAAGCTGATGCCTATAATCGCGACTTGGCGTTGACCCAAAACTGCCTCTCTGGATGGAGGAGAGTTTGGTGGGAGTGACCTCTCCACATGCACCGGCGCGTGAGGAGAGATCGCCCTCCCACCGCCTTCGGCGGCAGGCAATCCTCAGATGACTTGGCCGCTCCCCGGCGAAAGCCGGGGCCCAGGGTTTCTCTGCTGTCTCGCTTTGTTACCCTGGGCCCCGGCTTTCGCCGGGGAACTGAAAGAGTGAGCTAACCGGTGCGCCCGAACGAGGGCGGGCGATCGGCCTTGGCGGTGCCGAAGGCCGACGGCTTGTCGCCCATCTCGAAGACCAGCTCGCCGCCCTTGGCGAGGTCGGCATGGGCGATCCAGTTCTTCGTCCAGGGCTTGCCGTTCCAGCGCACCGACTGGATGTACGGACGGTCCGCGCCATTGCCGTTCGCCAGCACCCGCAGCGTCCTGCCGCCGCCCAGCGCGACCTCGACACGGTCGAACAGCGGCGAGCCGAACACATAGAGCGCGCTGACCGGATCGACCGGGTAGAAGCCCAGCGCCGAGAAGACGAACCAGGCGCTCATCTGGCCGCAATCGTCATTGCCGATCTCGCCGTCTGGGTCGTTCTTGTACATCTCGAGGCACAGGCGGCGGATCATCGCCTGAGTCTTCGCCGGGGCGCCGGCATAGGCGTAGAGATAGGCGACGTGATGGTTCGGCTCATTGCCGTGCGCATATTGCCCGACCAGGCCGGAGATGTCCGGCGGCGCATTGTCGGGCAGCGTCGAGGGCGCGTTGAACAGCGCGTCGAGCTTTTCCACGAACGCTGCGTCGCCGCCGAAATGCGCGATCAGGCCGTGCACGTCATGCTGGTTGAGGAAGGTCGCCTGCCAGCCATTCGCCTCGGTATAGTCGCGGTGCAGCTTGGGATCATGGCCGATCTGGATCGGGTCGTAATTGGCCCACCACTTCCCGTCCGAGAATTTCGGGCGGGCGAAGCGCGTCGAGGCATCGAGCACGTTGCGATAGTTCAGGCTGCGCTTGCGCAGCGATGCCGCATCGTCCTTCGCCCCCGCGGCGTCGGCGAGCACGGCCATCGCCCAGTCGTCATAGGCATATTCCTGGGTGCGGCTGACCGACTCCCAGATCTTGTCGGCGGGGATATAGCCGAGATCGTAATAATAGCCGCGGCCGAGCGAGCCGTCGCTGTCCTTGAAGGTGCGATCGAAGGCGCGGCGGCGGATGTTGGGCCAGGCGGCGGCGTAATCGGCCTTGATGCCCTTGGCATGCGCTTCGGCCAGCACCGAGACCGAGTGCCAGCCGATCATGCAGCCGGTCTCGATCCCCTGCAGCTGCCAGACTGGCGGGCCATAGGGGCTCTGCTGGGTCTGGCGGATCAGGTCGCGGGTGAAGGTGGCGGCGCGGTCGGGCTGCACCAAAGTGAGCAGCGGGTGCAGCGCGCGATAGGTATCCCACAGCGAATAGGTGCTGAACGCGGCCTCGCCCGCCGGCACCTTATGGACCTGCTGGTCCATGCCGACATAGCGGCCATCGCGATCGGTGAAGAGCGTCGGCGCGAGGAAGCAGTGATAGAGCGCGCTGGTCAGGATCGTGCGCTGGTCCTCGGTGCCGCCGCTCACGCGGACCCGGTCGAGCTCCTTCGCCCATAGGCGCCGTGCGCGGGTCGCCGCGCCGTCAAAGTCCCAGCCCGCCGCCTCGCCGGCCAGCGCGGCCTTGGCGCCAGCGATGTCGACGGCGGAGATGCCGGTCTTGATCTGGATCGGCGCGCCACCCGCCTCGTCGAAGAACAGGGCGACCTTGAGCCGGTTGCCGGCGATGGAGCGGGCGCCCTTGGCCGCCGGCTTGTTGTCGTCGCCGAAGAACTCGACGCGGTCCGGCTTGCGCGACAGCTGCATCGCAAAGTGGATCATCCGGCCCTTGGCCCAGCGATGCACCCGGCGGCTGCCGGTGAGCACGCCGTTCGCGTCGATCGCGAGCGAGGCGTTGTCGAGCGTGACGCCCTTGTCCCACACGTCGCGGATCATGTGCGCGAAGTCGATCAGGATGTGTCCGGCGCCCGCGGGGAAATGATAGCGGTGCAGGCCGATGCGCTCGGTGACGGTCAGCTCGGCGAGCACGCCGCTTTCGAGCTTCACCCGGTAATAGCCGGGCTCGGCCGCTTCCTCGGAGAAGCGCTGGCGATAGCCCAGGTCCGGGTTCTCGAGCGTGCCCGGATCGAGCTGCAGCGGTCCGCGGGTCGGCACCACCAGCACGTCGAGCATGTCGCCGATGCCGGTGCCCGAGAGGTGGGTGTGCGAGAAGCCCATGATCGAAGTGTCACTGCGGTGATAGCCGGAGCAGGCATCCCAGCGGGCATTGTCGGTGTCGGGGCTGAGCTGCGCCATGCCGAAGGGCAGCGACGCGCCCGGGAAGGTGTGGCCGTGCCCGCCCGTGCCGATGAACAGATTGGGCTTGCCGGGCGCGGTCGCCCCCTGAGCACCCGCGACGCGGGGCAGCGCGGTGCCGATTGCGAGGGTGCCGGCTCCGGCGAGCAGCTGGCGGCGATTTGCGGTGATCATTGGGTCTCTGCTTTTCCTAGAACTTCTGCGCGAGCAGTGCGGGTTTGCGCTTGGCGATGTCGAGGATCAGGTCGCCGAACAGGCCATTGGCCCAGGCGAACCAGCTCCGCGTGAAATTGGCGGGATCGTCCTTGTGGAAGCTCTCATGCATGAAGCCGGTACCGCCATGCGAGGCCTTTAGCCATTTGAGGCACTGCATCACCGTCGCGTCGTCATCATGGATGAGGGCGCGGGTGATCAGCGACATCGGCCAGATCATGTCCATGCCGATATGCGGCCCGCCAATGCCTTCGCCGAACTTGCCCTTGAAGAAATAGGGATTGCGCTCGGACCAGGCGAGCGCGGCGGTGCGGATGTAGAGCGGGTCGCGCTTGTCGGCTGCGCCGAGCAGCGGCAGGCCCGACAGGCTCGGGACATTGGCGTCGTCCATGAAGATGGCATTGCCATAGCCGTCAACCTCGAACGCCCAGACCTGACCGCCCTTGCCGTCGGGCATCTTGCCATGGGCATCGAGCGCGGCCTGGACCTCGTTCGCCAGCGCCAACGCGTCCTGCGCCGCCGCCGTGTCGCCGCGAGCCTCATTGTGCACCTGGGCGAGCATCTTCAGCGCGGAGACCGCGAACAGGTTCGACGGGATCAGGAAGGGGAAGACGCAGGCGTCGTCGGAGGGGCGGAAGCCCGAATGAATCAGCCCGACCTTGCGCGTGGGGGCGCCATAGCCGCCGAACATCAGCGTCTCGGTCGGCGAGGGATCGACGCGCTGGAAATGGTACGGGCCGGGGCCGTCCTTGCGCTGCTGCTCGCGGAAGGTCGCCACCGCCCGCGCCGCACCCTGCGCCCACAGCGCGTCGAACGGCGTCTTGTCGCGCGTCGCGGTCCAGTAGCTGTGGGCGAGGCGCATCGTATAGGCGAGCGAGTCGATCTCCCATTTCCGCTCGGCGACGCCGGGCTTCATGTCGGTCCGGTCGTTGATCGCCGACAGGTTCGATTTGGCAGCCGGGTCCGGCGTGAAGGCGTTGGCGTAGGAATCGATCAGGATGCAGCGCGCCTGGCGCTGGATCGCGCCCTGAAAGACGCGGCGCAGGTCGGCGTCCTTGGGCGTGAGGTGGACATAGGTCTGGAGCTGCGCCGAGCTGTCGCGCAGCCACATCGCATCGATGTCGCCGGTGATGACGAAGGTGTCGGGCTTGCCGTCCACAATGCCGAGCTTGACCGTGGTGTCGAGCGTGTTCGGGTAGCAATTCTCGAACAGCCAGGCGAGCTCGGGGTCGGCGATCTTTGCCTTCACTGCCTTGATCTCGGCCTCCACGGCCTTGCTGACGAACCCGCGCTGGGCGACCGGCGGGCGCTTCGAGACGAAGCCCTCCGCCTGTCCGGCCGCTGCCAGTGCCCGCACCGGCAGGGCAGCCGAAACGGCAAGTGCCCCTGCCCCCATCATCATCTCGCGACGCTGCATGTCTTTCTCCTATTCTTCTGGCTCAGCGCGTCGCGGGCGCGCTCATCGAGAAGGGCGCATTGGCTTTCGCTATGCCCCATTTGGTGTTCGGCGTCGGCCCCATCACGAAGCGCAGCGTGCCGCCGGCCTGCAGTTCCTCGCGCGAGAACCAGGGCTTGTCGTGCGGCTTGCCGTTGAGGGTGACCGACTGGATGTACACATTCTTGTCGCTGTTGTTGGCGGACTCGATGTTGAGCACCTTGCCGCCCGGCATGGTCAGGCGGACGTTGCGGAACAGCGGGCTGCCGATCGCATATTGCCCCACCGTCGGCGTCACCGGATAGAAGCCGAGAGCCGAGAAGACGTACCAGGCCGAGGTCTGGCCATTGTCCTCGTCGCCCGGATAGCCATCAGGCGCCGCGGAATAGAGCTTCTTCATCACGTCGCGGACATGCGCCTGCGTCTTCCACGGCTGGCCGGCCCAATCGTAGAGGTAGATCATGTGCTGGATCGGCTGGTTGCCATGGGCGTACTGGCCCATGTTGACGATCTGCATCTCGCGGATCTCGTGGATCACCTGGCCGTAATAGCTGTCGTCGAAGATCGGCCGGGTGGAGAAGATCGAGTCCAGCCGGTCCGCGAACTTCCTGTCGCCGCCCATCAGGTCGATCAGGCCCTGTACGTCCTGCATCACCGACCAGCTGTAATGTAGCGAATTGCCCTCGGTGAAGGCGTCGCCCCATTTGTAGGGATTGAACGGTTTGGACCAGCTGCCGTCCTGATTGCGGCCGCGCATCCAGCCGCTCTCCTGGTCGAACAGCTTGCGATAGTTCTGCGCCTGGGCGGCGTATTTCTTCGCGTCCTCGGTCTTGCCCAGCGCGGCGGCGAGGCGCGACAGCGAGAAGTCGGCGGTGGCATATTCGAGGGTGCGCGCGGCATTCTCGTTGATGCCCACGTCATAGGGGACATAGCCGAGCCGGTTGTAATATTCGACGCCCTCGCGACCCACCGCGCCGACCGTGCGGCCGCGCTTGTCCTTCGGGCGACCTTCCGAGGTGGTCGCGTTCTTGACCATCGCCTCGTACAAGGTCTCGACATCGAAACCGCGCACGCCGTTCAGATACGCATCGGCGATCAGGTTCGCCGAGTTGGAGCCGATCATCACGTCGCGGTGCCCCGGGCTCGCCCATTCGGGCAGCCAGCCGGATTCCTTGTAGGTGTTGACCAGCCCCTGCATGATCTCGCTGTCGCGCTCCGGGTTCATCAGCGCGAACCAGGGGAATACCGCGCGCCACGTGTCCCAGAAGCCGTTGTCGGTGTAGAGGAAGCCGTCGCGCACCTTGCCGTCATAGGGGCTGTAGTGGACGGTCTTGCCCGCCGCATTGACCTCATGGAACATGCGCGGGAACTGCAGCATGCGGTACATCGCCGAATAGAAGGTGCGGCGATTGTCGAGGTTCGGATCGCTCACCTGGACCTTGGCGAGTTCCTTCTCCCAGGTGTCGCGCGCCTTGGCGCGGGTCTGGTCGAAGCTGTCCTTGCCGATCTCGCGATCGAGGTTGAGCGCGGCCTGTTCGGGGCTGATGAAGGACGAGGCGACCTTGACGTTCACCTGCTCGCCCGCGCGCGTCTTGAAGCTGACCACCGCGCCGACATGATCGCCTTCGCTGGCATTGGCGCCCGAGACCTGGCCATTGTCGTCCCAGGTGCGGGTGACTTCGAAATCCTTGTCGAACTGCGCGACGAAATAGCTGTGGAAATTGTCCGGCACGCCGCCGTGGTTGTTGCGGACATAGCCGATGATGCGGCGGTTCGCCGCGTCGATCTTCACCATCGAGCCGCCGGCATAGCCGTCGATCAGGATGTGTGCGTCGTCGGACTTGGGGAAGGTGAAGCGGAAGCTGGCGGCGCGGTTGGTCGGCGTGACCTCGGCGGTCACGTCATAATCGGCGAGGTACACCTTGTAGCCATAGGCGCGGGCATCCTCGGCCTTGTGGCTGTACCAGGACGCGCGCTCATTCTCCTTGACCTTGAGCGGCCCGGTCTCGGCGAAGAGGCCGAACGCGGCATAGTCGTTCATCCACGGGCTGGGCTGGTGGGTCTGCTTGATCGCGTTGATCTTGTGCGCGCTGTAGGTGTAGCCCCAGCCATCGCCCATTTTGCCGGTGACCGGCGTCCAGAAGTTCATGCCCCAGGGCACCGCCACCGCCGGATAGGTGTTGCCATAGGACAGCTCATAGCTGCTGTCGGTGCCCATCAGCGGGTTGATCAGATCGACCAGCGCGGGCTCCGCCGTCTGCGCCATTGCCGGCGCCATGGTCGTGCCGAGCGCACTGGTGAGCAGCATTGCCGAGATGCAGCACGCGCCGATGAACTTCCTCACAATCCGATACTCCCCTGCTCGATTTCGTAGTTGCGTGCGCCCGTCACCGCGCCTTGAACGGCCGCGGCGTCACGCCTTCGTTCGTCATCACCACCGGCTTGATCGCGCCGTCCGCGGCGAATTCCATCCGGTCGATCGCCATCTCGCGATGCTCGCCCTTGTCGTTGCCCAGCGGGCGGCGATGATAGACGATGTACCAGTCGTCGGTACCCGGCACGTTGACCACCGAATGATGGCCCGCGCCGCGCGCTATCTTGAAGTCCTGCTGGAGGATCTTGCCCCTGGGCGTGAACGGCCCGAGCGCGGTCGGTCCCGTCGCATAGGCGACGCTGTAGTCCGGGCCGGTCCAGCCGCCCTCCGACCACATCAGGTAATAGACGCCCTTGCGTTTGATCAGGAACGATCCCTCGACATAGCCGGGCGGCGTGATCTCCTTGTAGGTGCGGCCGTCCGCGAAGGGCACGACCGAGCGCAGGTCGTCGCTCAGCTGCACCACGTTGCAATGCTTCCAGCCGCCGTAGAACAGGTACACCTTCCCGTCGTCGTCGCGGTAGACGAACGGGTCGATCGGCTGCGCGCCATTGTGGAACTTGCCGATCAGCGGCTTGCCCAGCGCATCCTTGAACGGCCCGCCCGGCTTGTCCGAAACCGCAAGGCCGATGCCGCCCACCTCCGCATCGCTCTGGATGTCGTTGGCGCTGAAGAACATGTAGTAGCGTCCCTTGTGCTCGAGCACGGAAGGCGCCCAGATCGCATAGCCCGCCCAGGCGACATTCTCGACGTCGAGCACATGGCGGTGCTTGGTCCAGTGGACCAGGTCGGGTGACGAGAAGGCATTGAAGAAGGTCTGCTGCACATAGGACGGGCGCACCGTCTTCTGCTTGCGCAATTCCGTCTGGTGCGGCGTGAAGCGCTTGGTCACGTCGGGGATGCCGTAATCGTCGGAATAGGTCGGGTAGATCCAGTATTTGCCGCCGAACACCCGGATCTCGGGATCGGCATACCAGCCCGGCACGATCGGGTTCTGCGCCCAGGCGAAGCCCGCCCCCAGCATGGCGGTGGCGGCGATGATGCCGGCCCGGATCTTGTTCACGCGACGGTCCCCTTTTCCATCCACCCCGGATTCATGTGCCGCCGGGTTCCGAAGAATCCGGCGGCTGCATGATTGTCGTCCTCGTCCCTGCTCCCGATCAAGGGGTGGAGGTGGCCCGGGGGGAGGATGGGCCACCTCCTGAGTCAGGGGGCTGACTCATTCGATGATCAGAACTTGTACGCCAGGCCCATGTAGAAGCGGCGGCCCGAATAGACGTTCGAGATGAAGCGGTCCTTCGTGTCGTTGCCCAGGTGCTGGCGCTGCTCCGACTTGGTCAGGTTGATGACCGAGCCGGTGATCTGGAAGTTCTTGAACACATCGACCGCAGCGTTGAGGTCGACCTGCTCGTACGGATCGTCATAGACGTTGAGGCCGGACGACAGGCCGCGCACCACTTCGCCGCGGCGATTGTACGAAGCGCGGACCAGCACCGGGCCATGCTCGTAGAAGATCGACGCATTGATCTGGGTCTTGGCGCTGCCGACCAGGGCCGATTCACCGAGCTTGGTGCCGTTCAGCGACACATCGGCCTGCGAGGTGTCGTTATAGGTGAAGTTCACCTGCGCGCCGAGGCCGAAGTCCAGCGTATGCTGGGCATAGACCTCGACACCCTGCGACACCGCGCTCGTGCCATTGGCCTGGGTGGCGTACTGCTGCACCGTCACGGTCTGGCCGGCGACTTCCTGCGGAAGGTCGATCACGACCGGAACGATGAAGTCCTTCACGTCCTTGCGGAACAGGGTCGCGCCCAGCACCGAGCCGCGCTGGAAGTACCATTCCACGCCGAAATCATACTGCCAGGCGTTGAACGGCTTCAGGTCGAAATTGCCGCCATTGCCGAACCAGCCTGCTCGGGCGCCGAACTGGGCACGATCGAACACGAACGGATCCGAGTTGAAGGTCAGCGAGCGTGCGCCCGCCAGATCGCCATAGCCCGGCCGTGCGATGACCTTCGACGCCGCCGCACGCAGCAGCAGGTTCGGGGTCACGTCCCACGAGATGTTGAAGCTCGGCAGCACGTCGGTGTAGCTCTTGCCCTCCGAGTTCGGGCTGAACAGGCGGACCTGGCGCTGCGCCTCCGGGATCACCGTGCAATTGCCGTCGGCACCCACCGGCTTGTTCGGATCGAACGGACCGCCCGGTCCATTGACGCAATATTCGTTCTCGTAGGTGATGCGGTCGGTCGAGGTGCCGTCCTGCTTGGTGTTGACCACGCGCACGCCGATATTGCCGCGGATGTTGCTCGTCTTGAAGTTGAGCTGGCCGTAGCCGGCCCAGATCCGCTCCTTGATGTTGTAGATGTTCTGCGGCTCGGGCACGCGGACCGGACCGCTATAGGTCGCGTTCAGATAGTCGATATACTTGCGGATGTTGATCGCCGGGAAGGCGGTCGTCTCGAACCCGCCGGCGATGTTGCTGAGCGAGCCTGGGTAGAAGATCTCCGGCTTGGCCAGCGCGCCGCCCGGCGTATCCTGGAAGCGCAGCGTGTTCGCCGCGTCGGAATACCATTCGAAGCGGCCGGTCTCGCGGTGGACGCGGCCGTCGCGCCACTTCGCACCGACCTGGATCGAGTCGAAGAAGGGCGAGTCGAACTTCCGCGTGACATCGACCTGCGCATAACGCTGCGAGATCGAGCTGTTGGTGAAGCCCGAGCCGGTCGAGCCCAGATCGATCTGCGCCACGCCGTTCAGCATGTTCTGGATCACGTTGGGCGAGAACTGCATCGCGATCGACTGATCGGTGAAGTTCCAGGCGCTCAGCGCATTGCCGTTGACCGTGCCGTTGCGCGGCTTGGCCTGGGCGAAGAACTGGAACGACGGGCCGCCGGTTGCCTTGGTCTTGCCGAACACGAAGTCGACGTTGAGGTGGCCGACTTCCCAGTTGCCGCGCACGTCATAGGTATTGGAGACGCTCTTCTCGCGGACATAGGTATCCTGCGGCGCCGGGGTTTCCATCGTGCACATGTTGCCCGGAACGCGGCAGCCGGTGCCCTCGGGCGGAACCTCGAACTTCGCACCGGTGAGGATCGTGCCGCTCTCGTCGAACGTCGCGCCGGTGAAGAAATTGCCGAAGCCCCATTCGGGGATCTTGATCGTGCTGCGGGTATAGTCGCCGTTCAGCTGGAAGCGGAAATAATTGGCGGTGACCTCGAAATTGTCGAACGGCTTCATCTGCGCCGTCGCCTGGATGCCCAGCCGCTTGCGCTTCTGATCGGTGATCGTCTCGGCGACCGACTGCGGCGCCCAATAGCCGCTGTAATGCGTGCCGCCCTGCGTCGTCTGGCCGGCATTGTTGCCGCTGTTCCAGTAGGAGATCGCGGAGTCATTGGCGAAGGGCTTGCCGTTGACGTCGACCGCGGGCTGGCTGGCCTTGCTGTCGGTCCACCACTGCCAGCTGTCGCCCGACGCGCTCAGCGAGCGGTTGGTGCGCACCTGGTAGGTCGCGCCGACCAGGAAGCCGAGCGTCTTGTCCTCGTTGTGCCAGGAAAGCAGGCCGGAGACGTTCGGCTCGATCTTCTTGGTGACGTCGGCATAGGTACCCTCGACCGACACCGTGCCCGACCAGGGCTTGAGATCGAACGGCTTGCGGGTGTGGTTGATGATGACGCCGCCCACGCCGCCTTCATCGAGGCGCGCTTCCGGCGACTTGAACACTTCCACGCTGCCGATCAGCGTCGAGGGCAGCAGCAGATAGTTGAACGAGCGCGAGGGATCGCCGCTGTCGGCGGAGGCGATGAAGTTGCCGTTGAGCTCGGTCAGCGTCAGGTCGGACGAGAGGCCGCGGATGCTGACCCGGCTGCCTTCGCCGCCGTCGCGGTCGATGATGATGCCCGGCACGCGCTGCAGCGAGTCCGCGACGTTCTTGTCGGGGAACTTGCCGATATCCTCGGCCGTGATCACGTCGACAAAGGCATTGGCCTCGCGCTTCTGGTTGAGGCTCTTCTCGATCGAGCCGCGATAGCCGGTGACGATGATGTCGCCACCCTGGGCTCCCGCATCCTGCTGCGCCTGCCCGGCATCCTGCCCGGCCGGGGCCGCGTCCTGCGCCTGAGCGACACCGCCCATCATCATGGCGAAGCTGGCGGATGCGAGTAGCTGGCAGATCAGCCGATTACGGCCAGCCAGCGGCGTGCGTGCACGAAAAGTCATCCCCTATTTCCCTCTCCAAGTCGGGCCAGGGCTGGCCCGGTGTTATGCGCCCCGGCTATTCCCTTGAGGCGCTCCGAAATCATAATACTTAAATCAATTTGTCAATTGTATCCGGTTGCACTGGCCGCGTTATCCCGACCAGCTGTTGCACGTTTGCGGCCTTATGAGCCGCGCTTGCGCTTCCTGGGCGGCGGCACCTCCTTCGGCGGAGCGGCCGGCTTGCCCCAGAGCGGCGCCGCCATTCGGGCGAACGCCTCGGCCGGGGCCTTGGCCACGGCGCGGTCATAGGTGAGCAGGCCGTTGATCTCACCTTCCACATCGGTGGTCTGGGTGTAGACCGAGGCGCTCAGGCCATTCTCCTTCGCCTGGCGCACCACTTCCTCGAACTTGCGGCGATAGCGGGCGAGATAGTCGCTGGAGTCGGTGGTGACCTGGTAGCTCCAGCGCTTGTCGTTGCGCCACAGATGCCCCTCGATCGGCCAGCCCACCCCGCCATATTCGCCGAGCACGATGGCGCGGTCGCTGTGGCGGGCCGGGGTGTGCGGCACGTCCTCATAGGTGTGGATGTCGAACACGTCGGAATCGCGGCCCGCGACGTCCAGCCAGCCGCTGTCCGAATTGACCAGTCGGCTCGGATCCATGCCGCGCACGAATTTGGTGAGCGTGGCGGAGTCATATTGCCCCCACCCCTCGTTGTTCACCACCCACAACACAATCGACGGGAAGGCACGCAGGTCGCCGATCATGTGCGACAGTTCGAACTGTTGCTGCGCCATCACCTCGGAGGACAGCACCGCCTGGCTCTGGCTGGTGCCGGCGAGGAACTGGTCCTCGCCACCGCCCGAGGGCATGTCCTGCCAGATCAGCATGCCCATGCGATCGGCGTCGTAATAATAGCGGTCCGGCTCGACCTTGATGTGCTTGCGGACCATGTTGAAGCCCGCCTTCTTCAGGAACTCCAGGTCGTAGCGCATCGCGGTTTCGGACGGCGGCGTGAGCAGCCCGTCCGGCCACCAGCCCTGGTCGAGCACGCCATTGTGGAAATAGGGCTTGTTGTTGAGCAGCAGCGCCGGCTGGCCATGGACCTTGCCCGGACCGACCGAGACCTTGCGCATCGCGAAATAGGCCTTGGCGGCGTCGCGCGCGGCACCGTCCACCTGCGCGGCGGCATAGGCTTGGCCCTCGCCCACCGTGAAGCGCGAGTCATAGGCGGCGCGGTCGCGCTCCTTCTTGTCGGCCCAGGGATCGCGCACCGTCACCAGCTCGGCGACCAGATCGTAGAGGAACGGGTCCTCGGGCGACCAGAGATGCGCGTCGGGGATCGCGATGCTGGCACGGCGATTGGCGCGGATGATCGTCGAGCCGATCGTCTTACCCTGCGAACGCACGCTCAGGCGCACCGCATCGGTGTCGCTCGCCCAGGCCGAAAGCGCGACATCGACCTCCACCGTGCCGCGATCCACGTCCGGCGTCGCGCGCACATCGGCGATGTGCAGCGCGGGCACGGGCTCGAGCCAGACCGTCTGCCAGATACCGCTGACCGGCGTGTACCAGATGCCGTCCGGGTTCAGCAGCTGCTTGCCGCGCGGCTGGCTGCCCGCGCTGGTCGGGTCGGCGACCTGCACCACCAGCTCGTTGGCGCCGGGCTTCAGATAGGGCGTGATGTCGAAGCCGAAGCGGCTGGAGCCGCCCTTGTGTGCGCCGACGACCGCGCCATTCACCCAGACATGCGCCTCGAAATCGACCGCGCCGAAGTTGAGCATCACATTCTGCCCGGCCCAGTCGGCGGGCACGGTGAAGCTGCGGCGATACCAGATCCGGTCCTCCGGCTGCACCTTGCGCGCCACGCCCGACAGGCGGGATTCGACGGCGAAGGGCACCAGGATCTTGCCGTCCATCTGCGTCGGCTGCGGCATCGGCGCCGCCGCCCTGGTGATGGCATAGTCCCACTGGCCGTTGAGGTTCAGCCACTTCGCGCGCTCGAGCTGCGGGCGCGGATAGCTGCGCCAGGCGTTGTCGGGGGTCACCTCGCGGCCCCAGCGGGTGATCATTTCCCCGCCGGTATAGGTGGCGTCCGCGCGGGGCGCCTGCGCTTGCTGGGCCAGTGCCTCGGTCGCCGCTCCGGAGAGCAACAGGGCGAGCATCATCGTTCGCATCGTCGATTTCCTCAGTGCCGGCTCAGCGAGGGCGGCGCATCGGCCGGGCTGCTGCCCCAGGCCGGATTGGGCTTCGGCCCCATGGTCAGCACCAGCGAAGCGCCGTTCGCGATGTCGGCATGGCGGAACCAGGGTTTGGTCCAGCTTTTGCCGTTCAGCGTGGCGGACTGGATGTAGAGATTGGCCGCCGAATTGTTCTTCGCGACGATCTCGAACGTCTTGCCATTGCCCATCTTGAGCGCGGCGCGATCGAAGAGCGGGCTGCCCAGCACATAGACGTCGCTCGCCGGATCGACCGTGTAGAAGCCCATCGCGCTCAGCACGTACCAGGACGAGGTCGCCCCCTGGTCGTCCATGCCGGGATAGCCATAGCCGGCGGCGTCGCTGCCATAGAGATCGCGCAGGATGCGCCGCGACAGTTCCTGCGTCTTCCAGGGCTGGCCGCTCCAGGCATAGAGGTACGGCGCTTGCTGGTCGGGCTGGTTGCCCTGCACATACTGACCGATCACACCGGTGCAGTCGCGGCAGATGCCCGTGGGATTGTAGGGCTTGGTGAAGAACTCATCGAGCTTGGCGTTGAACGCGGCCCGACCGCCCAGCGCGGTGATCAGCCCCTGCACGTCCTGCGGCACCAGCCACAGGGTCGACCAGCCCGAGGCCTCCTTCATCATGTGGTTGTAATAGGGCTCGGCGGGATCGAAGGGGGTGAACCACTTGCCGTCCTCAGTCCGCCCGCGGACGAAGCCGATCGAGCGGTCGAACACGTTGCGCCAATTGCCCGCGCGCTTGCGGAACAGCGCCGCATCCTGCGGCTTGCCCAGCCGATCGGCCATATCGGCGAGCGCGGCATCGTCCCAGGCATATTCGAGCGTCTTGGCAGCACCCGCCTTGCCATCGGCATGGGGCGGGCTCGGGTTGCGATCCGGCACCACGTCCGAGATCCAGCCGCGCGCCATATATTCGTCGAGGAAGTGACGCGGCCCCTTGGGGTCCAGCGCGTTCTTGCGGAGGAATTCGTACGCCGCCGCATAGTCGAACTCGATGCCGCGCCGCATCGCGCCGAGATAGAGGAACACCGCATTGTCGCCGTGGAACGAGGTGTTCATGAACCCGCGCTCGCGAGCCATGTCGAGCTCGGACTGCATCACGTCGCGGGTCAACTCGGGCTCAAGCAGTTCGAGCAGCACGATCTGGTTGCGGCCGGTATCCCAGAAGGGCACCGGGCCATAGCGGTCATAACTGGCGACCTGGGTCTTGCCGTTTGTATCGGTGAAATGCTCGCCCTTGCGCGCCACCAGCCGCGGGCTGGCGAAGGACTGGAACAGCGTCGAGTAGAACAGCATCCGCTGCTTCTCGGTACCGCCGCTCACCTGGACGCGGTCGAGCAGCTTGGCCCATTCGGCGCGCGCAGCATCGCGGATGCGGTCGAAATTCCAGTCCGGGCTCTCCTCGCGCAGCCGCTTCGTGGCCGCTTCGTAGCTCGGACCATAGGCGATGCGGACCAGCACCTGCTCGCCGTCACGCGTCGTGAAATCGGCATAGCTGCCGGCGAACGCGCCTTCGATCTGCCGAGTATCCGGCTGCACGTCCTTGTCGCCGATGCCATAGCCGCGGGCATTGCCGGGCGCCTTGCGGAAGGTGCCGAAGCGCTTGAACGGCTTGGAGAACTCCGCGACGAAATAGCTTCCGTCGCGCGCATCATTGTCGCGGTGCGCGCCGATAATGCCGCGCACCGTCCGGTCGCCGACCACCTCGACCTGCCCGCCCCGCCCCTGCAGGTTCAGGATGACATGCGCGCGCTCGGTCGCCGGGAAGGTGAAGCGCATCAGCGACGTCGCCTGGGTCGCGGTCAGCTCGACCCTGGTCTTGAAGCTGTCGAGGAACACCGAATAATAGCCCGGCGCCGCGACCTCGTGCGCCTTGTCGTAATAGGCCTCGGTATAGACCGGCGGCACCGTCCAGTCGCCGACGATCGGCATCAGCATCGGCGTGGCGCGCGCACCATAGGTCGGGCCGCCACCGCCGGTGAAGCCGATCATCGTGGGATTGGTGTAGTAATAGGGGGTGGCGACGCCCCAGGGATAGCTGAGCTCGACATTCGAATTGACCGGCGCAGCCTCGACCGCGCTGTGCGGCAGGCGGGCGCCGGGCGAAGTCAGCCCCGAATAGAGCGGCTCGCCCGCAGGCGGCGCATTGCCGATGAACTCAGGCTTGTCGAGCGGTGCCGTGCCGACCAGCGGATTGGCGATATCGACGGGCGCACGCGCCTCGTCCCCGTTCGCGGCAGTCTGCGCGATGCCCGATGCGATGCCCAGCAAGGACGTAGCGCCGGCCAGCGCAACGAAGCGCGCGACGCGACTGCACGCAACGATACCGATCGCGCGGCGACACGCGCGATCCTTGGGCCGCAGGTTGGAAAACCCCATTCACCCTCTCCAAGCAAGCGGTCCGCGCCGCTCATTTTCCCATGCCGCCTTATCCGGCGGTCATGAGTCGTGATGTTGATTAAATAAATCATTTTGTCAAATGAACTCGCGCATTCGGGGCGCGCTGAAAGGCGCAGAATCACCCTCTCGAACCAATTTCACTGATAAATCAGATCGATGCCCGATCTTGCTGCAACGCGTGCGTTCGTCGCAGGCTTTGCAGCTCGGTTCCCCGTCGAATCGGATGGGCCAGGCAGTCGCCGGAAATGGACGCGACGGATTCGGCGCTGCCGACCTGGCGCACCAAAACAAACGTGCCGGCTCGCCATGAAAGCGAACCGGCACGCAGATCGATCAGGCCGGCAGGAACGCCCTGCCGTCTTGTCAGGCCTAAGGGAGCAGCGTCATCCGCTCGCGAGCTGCTTGACCGCGTGATCGGCCGCTCGGGCTGTCAGGGCCATGAAGGTGAGCGAGGGGTTCACGCAGGATACGGATGCCATCTGTGCGCCGTCGGTTACGTAGAGATTTGTGGCGTCGTGCGCCTGGCTCCACTTGTTCAGCACCGAGGAACGCGGATCGGCGCCCATGCGCGCGCCGCCCATCTCGTGGATGGCGTCGCCGGGGACATGCTCGTCCTCGTAGCTCTTGACGTTGGTCAGCCCCGCCGCCTTGAGCATCGCCTCGCCCTGCGCCCGCGCGTCCGCCATCATCCGCAGCTCGTTCTCGCGGAAGCGGACGTCGAAGCGCATCAGCGGCACGCCGAAACGGTCGACCTTGTCGGCATGCAGCGACACGCGATTGTCCTCATAGGGCAGGCATTCGCCGAACGCGCCCATGCCGAACTTCCAGCCGCTATATTTGCGCATGCCGTGCTTCATCGACGCACCGAAGCCCACCGGCGGCGCCGGGTCGCGCCGCGCGCTGCCCTGATAGCCATAGCCGCGCTTGAAGCCGACGCCCTCGTCGCCGCCATTGTTGCGGAAGCGAGGAATGTAGACGCCGCCGGGCCGCCGGCCATATTCGATATATTCGTCCATCCCCGGGATGTCGCCGTCGATCGACACCCGGAAGATATGGTCCATCACATATTTGCCGAGCGTGCCGCTGCTGTCGAAATGGCTGCGGCCGCTGCCCGCCGGCCGCGAATTGAGCAGGATCTGGTTCGACGCCATCGCCGAGGCGCAGAGGAACACCAGCCCGG
>Ga0209564_1000758_pt1 | contig 45570 bp, 28 predicted proteins | sample AraplaCol_mMF_r2_FD_184272 | JGI IMG/M metagenome (GOLD analysis project Ga0209564, IMG submission 184272) | Arabidopsis root microbial communities from North Carolina, USA - plate scrape MF_Col_mMF_r2 (SPAdes) (version 3) | ecosystem: Host-associated > Plants > Roots > Endosphere | place: USA...
AATATGGAATTAGCGTCCGAGGCGAGGCTGGCGGAGACCGCCCAGAGGACGCGCGCCCATGACGACGCCCACCCGACGTGATGTGATGGTGCAGGCGGCCCTGGCCGGCGCCCTGGCGGGACCGGCCGCGTCGCTGGCCGGCGCTCCGGTCCAGGCCGCGACGGGCAAGCCCTTGCCGCAAACGCTGGCGACGTGGATCGACGGCCGACCGCCGGCCCTGAACGCCGGCCAGACCTGGGGCGTCCCCTGGCCGCAGGGCGCGCTGCCCCGCAAGCAGGCGTTCCGCGCCCGGTCGGCCGACGGCGGCGCCGTGCCCCTGCAGACCTGGCCCCTGGCCTACTGGCCCGACGGCTCGCTGAAATGGACGGCCCACGCCGTGGGGGCCGGCGACCTGGGCGCACGCTTAACGATCGAGCCCGGCAAGCCGGATCCCGTCACGCCCGGTGTCCGCGTGACCGAAGGCCCGACCGCCATCGAGGTCTCGACCGGCCCGGCCACCTGGCGCTTCCCCCGCGACGGCTCGGCCCTGATCGCCTCGGCGACCCGGGGCGGGCGCGAGGTGCTGCGCAATGTCCGCCTCGTCCTGCAGACCCAGGACGCGCCCGAGATCGGCCCGGCGCCGGTGAGCCGCAAGACCTTCGAAAGCGCGCTCGACAAGGTCGTGATCGAGCAGAACGGACCGGTCCGGGCCGTGATCCGTGTCGAGGGCCGCCACAAGAACGCAGACCGCGCCTGGGCCCCGTTCATCGTCCGCTTCTACGCCTATGCCGGGGCGGACTCGCTGCGGATGATGCACACCTTCGTCTTCGACGGCGACGCAGGCGCGGACTTCGTCTGCGGCCTGGGCGTCACCGCAGACGTACCGATGGCCGATGAACTCTACGACCGCCACGTCCGCTTCACCGGCCAGGATGAAGGCCAAGATACGGGACTGTGGGCCGAGGCGGTCAAGCCGCTGACCGGCCTGCGCCGCGACCCCGGCGCGGCGTTCCGCGAGGCCCAGGTCGCCGGCCGCAAGGTTCCGCCCGTCGAGCAGATGGCGGCGCCCGTCCGCTCGGCCCTGCACCTGATCCCGGCCTGGGGCGACTTCCTGCTGTCGCAGCCCACGGCCGACGGCTTCACGATCCGCAAGCGCACCGCGCCGGGCCATGCCTGGATCCGTGCCGACGGCGGAGCGCGAGCCAGCGGCGTGGCCTATGTCGGCGGCGCCGGCGGCGGGGCGGCGATCGGCCTCGGCAACTTCTGGCGCGCCCCGCCGACCGCCCTGGAGATCCGCGGCGCGGCCGGCGACGTCGCCCAGCTGACCGCCTGGCTGTGGTCGCCCGACGCCCCGGTGATGGACACCCGCTTCTATCACGACGGCCTGGGCATGGAGACCCACGCCCAGGAGACCGAAGGCCTCAACATCACCTACGAGGACTACGAGAAGGGCTGGGGGACGCCCACGGGGATCGCCCGCACCACCGAGCTGCGGCTGTGGGCCTTGGACGCCACCCCGGCCCGCGACCGCTTCCCGCTGATGGCCCAGCTGAACGATCGGCCGCCACGGCTGATGGCGACGCCCGAGCGGATCCACGCCGCCGGCGTGCTGGGCGCCTGGAGCCTGCCCGACCGGAGCACGCCGCTGAAGGCCCGGATCGAGGACCGCCAGGACCAGTTGCTGAACTTCTACCTCGCTCAGATCGAGCAGCGCCGCTGGTACGGCTTCTGGGACTATGGCGACGTCATGCACAGCTACGACGTCGACCGCCACGTCTGGCGCTATGACATCGGCGGCTTCGCCTGGGACAATTCCGAGCTGTCGACCGATCTGTGGCTGTGGCTGAGCTTCCTGCGCGGCGGCCGGGCCGACGTGTTCCGGATGGCCGAGGCCATGACCCGCCACACCGGCGAGGTCGACGTCTATCACGTCGGCCCCTACCGGGGCCTGGGCACGCGGCACGGCGTGCAGCACTGGGGCGACAGCTCCAAGCAGCCGCGGGTCAGCAACGCCCTCTATCGCCGCATCTACTACTACCTGACCGCCGACGAGCGGGTCGGCGACCTGATGCGCGAGCTGGTCGACGGCGACCAGGCGCTGACCCGGGTCAATATCGGCCGCAAGCTGGAGGACGGCGCTTGGCCCAAGGGCGAGATCCGCGCCTCGTTCGGCACCGACTGGAGCTCGCTGTGCGGGGCCTGGTTCACCGAGTGGGAGCGGACCGGCGATCCGCGCTGGCGCGACCGGATCGTCGCCGGCATGAAGTCGATCACCGCCCTGCAGAAGCAGTGGTTCGCCGGCAGCGCGACCTACGACGCCAAGACCGGCGCGTTCTCCGGCGCGGGCGACCGCCTGGCGGTCTCGCACCTGAACGCGGCGTTCGGCGCCCCAGAGATCCATGTCGAGATGCTGGCCCTGATCCGCGAGCCCGCCTACGACAGGGCCTGGCTGGACTATTGCCGCTGGTACAACGCCTCGCGCGAGGAGCAGACGGCCCAGTTCGGCCGGCCGCTGGGCCCCAACGGCCTGCGCCAGGGCCATTCGCGCCTGACCGCCTACGCCGCCTCGCGCCTGGGCGACAAGGCGCTGGCCGAGCGGGCCTGGAGCGAGTTCTTCGGCCGCGGCGTGGTCGAGGACCTGAACCTGACGACCATGACCCGGCGCTTCGCCGGCCCCGACGTGCTCAACCCCGTCGACGAGGCGGCCGGGGTCACCACCAACGGCGCGGCCCAATGGGGCCTGGCGGCGATCATGAACCTGGCCCTGGTTCCGGAGGCGTTGGGGGCGGTGGAGGTGAAGTAGCGACCGCCTTACGGCTCATAACCGCTGTCATCTCGGAAGCCCCGCAGAGGCCGTCGGGGACCCAAGGGACTGGGCTGATGCGGTGCGGCTGCCCTGGATTCCGGACAAGTGCTGCGCGCTTTCCGGGATGACAACGGGAGGGGCTTGCCGAAGGACGCGGTTTTCGCTCCCCGGAAGGCGCTCTAGTCCAGGTCCAGCGCCCAGGTTTGCCCCAGAAGGTCGTGGCCGAACGAGTGGTGCGCCGTCTCGTCGACCAGCACGAAGCCCGCCCGCTGGTAGATCCGCCGGGCGGCGACCAGGATGCTGTTGGTCCACAGCTCCAGGCGGCGATAGCCGACCGCCCGCGCCCGCTCGATGCAGGCCTGGACGAGCATGGCCCCCACGCCCCGGCCTCGCATGTCGGGCTCGACATAGAGCAGCCGCAGCCTGCCGACGTCCGGCGCGTCGCCGCGCACCAAGAAGATCGACCCCACCACCCGGCCGTCCTGCTCGGCGATCCAAGCGGCCTCGCGCGTCGGATCGAACGCCTGGACGAAGTCGGCCAGGATCCGCGCCACCAGGGCTTCGTAGTCCTGGGTCCAGCCGTACTCCTGGGTGTAGAGCACCGCCTGCCGGTGGACGATCCAGCCCAGGTCGCCAGGGCGCAGGTCGCGGAGCGTCACCGCGCCGGCGGGCGCTTCCTCGAACACCTCGCCGATGGACCGGGCGGCCGCCAGCAGGATCTCGCGCTTGCCCGTCGGCAGGGCCGTCAGCAGGCCGGCGATCGCGTCGCGGGTGTTGCGCTCGAGGGCGGCGAAGGCTTCGCGACCGGCGGGCGTCAGGCGGATCGGCCGGCTGCGCCCCCCGCCGGGATGCGGGACCGTCTCGACCAGGCCGCGCGCCTCGAAGCGCTTGAGGGTCCGGCTCAGTTGGGCCGGGTCGAGGTCGAGGACGCGGGTGATCTCCGCCGCCGTCGGATCGCTCCGGTGGGCCAGTTCATACAGAACCCGCGCCTCGGTCAGCGAGAATGGACTGCTGTCCAGGCGAGGATTCAGGAGGCCGAGCTTGCGCGTGTACAGCCGGTTGAAGGCGCGCAGGGCGGCGATCTGGGTCTCCGGAATCATGGCGGGCTCCGCGCTGCATGTTGACGGAGTCAAATAGTTGATATCTTGACTGAGTCAATATACTGAGCAGGGCGCGTTCAGACCGCCGCCGGCGCCGCATGGGCGGGACGGTATCGGGCCGCGTCGGTGACGTATTCGGCGTGGCCGTAGCGGGCCAGCAGCCTGTGCACGCGGCGCTCCAGCACGGCGTCGGCCAGACCGCGCAGGCCCGGAACCTTGCCGGCCATCTGAAAAGCCGCCATCCGCGCGGTCACGTCCAGGGCCACGGCCGCGAACACCAGCCGGTCGACCGGCGCGACCTCGACCCCCATCCGCGCCGCCGCCGCCCGGTCGCCGTTCAGGAAGTGGCGCACGAAGAACACCTTGGCGAAGCGGCGCTCGACGTGGTCGTGCAGACGGTTGGCCGGCGAGCGGTCGGGCGGCAGGTAGGCGGCCAGGGTGGCTCGGATCAGGGCGCCGCAGGTCTCGTCGTCGAAGCCCCGGCGCAGGGTGGAGTCGCGGGCGGTCATGGCGCGGACGATCCCCTCGGGCGTGTCGGCCAGCAGGTCGCGCGGCAGGCCCAGCAGGAAGCAGCGATAGCGGGCCAGCTCGACCTTGGCCCGCTCCTCGGCGGTGAACCGCCGTCGGCCCTGGCGCAGGATCTTGAACGACAGCAGGTAGATCGGGATCAGGCCGGCCGGCATCTGGTCGACCTGAGGGATCGGCACGCCGTAGACCGACGCGTCCCAACGGCCCGAGCGAAGGGCGTTGAACCGCACCATCGAATGCATCAGCCGCACCATGGCGGCGGCCTTGAACCCGGCGCCATGGCGCTCCAGAGCGCCGGGCAGCACCGTGGTGGCGAAGAAGGCCGCCGTCTCGTTGACCCGCCGGGCGGCGCCGTCGTGGGTCAGAGTCCCGGTCAGGGCCATGGGCAGGGCCGAGTATTTGTTCAGGAAGGTGGCCACGAACGCCCCCCGGATCGCGAACGGCGCCAGGTGAGCCATGGCGTTGAGGTCCAGCCGCGCCCCCTCGCGCACCAGGTCCATGTCGATCCAGTCGGGCGCGGCCTCCATGTCGGCGATGAAGGCGGCCAGTTGCGGCGGCGCGTCGGCCACGGCCTCCACGCCGTGCTCGCAGGCCGTGGTCAGCATGTCGATCAGCCGGCGAAAGCCGTACTTGGGGATCAGGGCGGCGTAGGCGTCGGCGACCATGTCGCCCAGCAGGGTGTAGGCCTGGACCCGGTCCAGGTCGTCCTGGGTGACGGTCACGCCCAGCGGCGCGCGGTCGCGCACCACGGCCTTGGACGCGTCCGGCGTGAAGCGCTTGGGCACGGCGTCGAAATCGAGGTTTCCGTAAAGCGCCGGCAGTCGCGTCTTCTGCGACGCCACCTTGGCGCGGACCTGGTCGATAGAGAGACTCATCGGCGCTCCTGGAGGTGCGAACTTGGGGGCGAAACCCTGGTGTCGCCGCCGAGCTTATGTAACCGTCGTTCAGGGTCTACTCGCCTTCCCGCCGAGACGGCGGAGCGGCAGGGGAAGGATGGCAAGTGGCTGAAAGACAACGCAGAACCCCGCGCCAGGCCCGCTCGGAATCGACGATCGACGCGATCCTGGACGCGACCTTTCAACTTCTCGAGGCCGACGGCGTCGACCGGCTGACCACCAACCGCATCGCCGAGCGGGCCGGGGTCAGCATCGGCACCCTCTACCAGTACTTCGCCGGCAAGCAGGACATCCTGGCCGCCCTGGCCCAGCGCCGGGCCGCCAGCGTGCGCGACGCCATCGCCGAGACGGTGATCGAGCGCCCGGAGATCGGCAGCGTGCGAGATATCGTCCGCACCCTGATGAAAAGCGTCGAAGGTTCGCCCGCCACCGGCCAGGTGCTGTTCGACGCCCTGTTCCAGAAGGGCAAGGACGGCATGCTGGCGCACCACCACCAGGCCTTCCTGGCCTCGATCGCCGGCAAGGCGCGGCTGGAGATCGCCCTGACCAACGAGTCGGCCTTCGTCCTGACCCACGCCGCGATCGGCCTGCTGCGCGCCGCGGCGGCCGAGAAGGACCTGAGCCTGGACCCGGCGGCGCTGGAGGACGAGCTGGTGCGGCTGATGGAGGCCTATGTGGCGGCGCTGGCGACGGCCCAGCGAACCCAATAGGCGTTGTCATCCTCGAGGTGTTCGGGGGCGTCCCGCGCCTTAACCGGACAAGCGGAGAAGCGGTAATATTGCAGCCCGATACAGCGATGTTTCGGCCCGATACAAAGCCGCATCAAAAAAGACGCCGGAAGACCTGACAAAGGGTCCAACCGCGCCGCTTCGCCCATGATGCAAGTCCAGGCGAGGCCATAATCTGGCTGTATGTCCGCTGTCATGATCCTGAACGCCCTCGCCGAAACCGCCACCGTCCTGCTGGTCGAGGACGACGACGTGCTGCGCCAGGAGATGGCCGACTATCTGGCGGGCCAGGGCTACGCCGTGCGCCAGGCCGCCGACGCGCACGCCGCCCGCGCGGTGCTGGAGACGCGGCCGGTCGACGTGCTGGTGCTGGACGTCAACCTGCCCGGCGAGACCGGCCTGTCGCTGTGCCGCCGGGTGTCGGGGACCGACGGGCCGGCCATCCTGCTGCTCAGCGCCCTGGGCGATCCGATCGACCGCATCGTCGGCCTGGAGCTGGGCGCCGACGACTATGTGGTCAAGCCGATCCCGCCGCGCGAGCTGCTGGCCCGGGTCAAGGCCCTGCTGCGCCGCCGGGCCGGCGGCAAGGGGCCGCGCCGCGACGTGCGCCTGTTCGCCGGCTTCCGGCTGGACGCCGCCGCCCGCCAGCTGACCGCGCCCAACGGCGTGCTGCTGCTGCTGACCCCGGGCGAGTTCGCCATCCTGTCGACCCTGGCCGACCACGCCCGCTCGGTGGTGTCGCGCGACGAGCTGCTGACCATCATCGCCGGCGAGACGGTCGAGAACCTGGGCCGCCGGGTCGACCTGCACATCAGCCGCCTGCGCCGCAAGATCGAGGCCCAGTCCGAGCAGCCCCTGATCCGCACCTATCGCGGCATGGGCTACATGCTGGACGCCAAGGTCACGCTGGAATGACGGGCCGGGGGGCCCTTCCCGGCGGTCGCCTGTTCAAGGGGTGGCCCAGCCCGCCGATCGCCTTGCAGATCCTGGCCCTGCTGATCGCCGGCCTGGTCGTGGCCCAGACCGTGACCCTGGTCCTGACCGTGCTGCTGCCGCCGGCCCCGGCCATGCACCACAGCCTGGCCGACATCGCCGCCGGCCTGCGCGGGGCCGTGCCCGACAGCGACGACGACCGCCCCCTGGTCCGTACGGTCGAGACCCAGCCGCCCAGCCTGCTGAGTCCCGGCTGGGTGGCCTCCGAGCCGGCCCGCGCCGACCTGGCCCGCCTGCTGAACGCGCCACGCGAGGACGTCCGCCTGCTGTTCTACGCCCCGCCGCCGTTCGCCGGCACGGAGAGCCGCCCCGCCCGGTCGCCGCTGGCCCTGCTGTTCACCACCTACGCCGAGGCCCAGACCCTGCCGCCGGGGCCTGGCCCCAGCAACGTAGGCGGCGTGGGCGGGATGGGCGGCGGCATGGGGCCGATGGGCGACTCGATGGGCCCGGGGAGCGTGCAGATCCACCAGGACTTTCCGTCCGGCGCGGCGATGCGCGCCGGGCCCGGCCAGCGCGTCTTCCGCTACGTGTCGCCCGAGGCCGGCCGCTCGACCGACCCGCTGTTCGCCGCCCCGTTCCGTTCACGGACGACCCTGCCGGATTCGCTGCGCGGCGTGGCTCCGCCGGCGCCGCCTCTGGATCCGGTCGCCGACGCCGCCGCGCGCGAGCCGACCTTGAAGCGCCCGCCGCCGCCCCAGCCCCTGGCCCGGACCACCCCGGTCACCGAGCCTGTCCAGTCCGCGCCCCACGTCGCCCTCCCCGCGCCCCGGCCGGTCCCGCCCAGGCCCGAGCCGGCCGCCGAGGCGACGGCCGGCCGCCCCCTGGCCGCGCCGGTGACCCGCAGCCTTTTCGGCCTGGCCCCGCCGCCGTTCATCGAGGGCGACTTCGTGGCCGCCCTGCGCGTCGGTCCAAACCAGTGGGCGACCCTGCGGCCCCGGCCCGAGGCCTTCCCCAACAGCTGGCAACGCCGGGTGCTGATGTGGTTCGCCCTGTCCCTGGCCGTGGTCGCGCCGCTGGGCTGGATCTTCGCCCGCCGGCTGGCCGCGCCCCTGGCCGGCTTCGCCGCCGCCGCCGAGCAGCTGGGCCGCGACCCCGCCTCGCCGGTCATCGTCTCCGACGGACCGGCCGAGATCGGCCGCGCCGCCCGGGCCTTCAACGCCATGCAGGGCCGGCTGAGCCGCTACATCACCGACCGCACAGCGATGATCGGCGCCATCTCGCACGACCTGCGCACGCCCCTGGCCCGGCTGCGCTTCCGCCTGGAGCGCGCCTCGCCCGCGCTGCGCCGCGAGATCACCCAGGACCTGGACCAGATGGAGGCGATGATCACCTCGGTGCTGGCCTTCATGCGCGAGGACGCCGAGGCCGGCGCCCGCCAGCGGGTCGACCTGCGCTCGCTGCTGGAATGCGTGATCGACGAGGCCGAGGTCACCGGCGCCGACGCGGCCTTGGCCCCGGGCGAACCGGCCGAGGTCGAGGTCTCGGTGCTCGGCCTGCAGCGGGTGTTCGCCAACCTGGTGGACAACGCCGTCAAGTACGGCGACAGCGCCCGGGTGTCCCTGCATGTCGAGGGCGACGAGACGGTGGTCGAGATCCGCGACCGGGGCCCCGGCCTGGCCCCGGACGAACTTGAGCGGGTGTTCACCCCGTTCTATCGCGGCGTCGAGGCCCGCACCTCCAGCAAGCAAGGCGTCGGCCTGGGCCTCAGCTCGGCCCGCTCGATCATCCGCGCCCACGGCGGCGACATCCGCCTGGCGCTGCCGGGCGAGGGCCTGCTGGTGCAGGTGCGCCTGCCGCTGGTCGGCGGCGGCGTGGCGGCGGCGCCGGCGCGGCTGCAGGCGGCGGAGTAGGCGGCCTCTCCCGTTGTCATCCCGAAAAGCACACAGCGCTTGCCGGTCCGCGATCAGGTCGCCGCGACGCCGCAGTATCGGTCGATAAAGGCCTGGTGGTTCGGCAGGCCGCCGACGGCGCGGGCGATGTTGCCGCTCAGGTCGGCCAGGGCCCGGCGCAGCTGCTCCGGGGGCATCAGGCGGCCCATCTGGTGATGGGCCGCCGGCTGCAGCCGCTGGCCCAGCATCACCTGCAGCCAGGAATCGACCTGGAACAGCTCGCCCGGCGCCTGGAAGGCCTGGGCGCTCTCGCGGAACAGGGCGATGCGTTGGGCCAGGCTGTCGGGAATGTCCATCGTCCGGCAGCGGTCCCAGAACGGGCTGTCGGTCCGCTCGGTCAGCTTGTAGTGCAGGATGATGAAGTCGCGGATCTTCTCCAGCTCGTCGACGGCCTGCTGGTTGTAGCGGGCGACCACGGCCTCGCTGACGCCGCCGAACGGGAACAGCTGCATCAGCCGCGTCACCCCGATCATGATCAGGTGGATCGAGGTCGATTCCAGCGGCTCGACGAAACCGCTGGCCAGGCCCAGGGCGACGCAGTTCTTGGACCAGGTCTTGCGCCGGCGGCCGGTGCGGTAGCGGATCACCCGCGGCTCGATCAGCCGCTCGCCGTCCAGCGCCCCAAGCAGCGTCTCGCGCGCCTGGTCATCCGACATGTATTCGTTGCAGTACACCAGGCCGTTGCCGACCCGGTGCTGCAGCGGGATCTTCCAGCGCCAGCCGGCCGCGTGGGCGATGGCGCGGGTATAGGGCACGGCCGGGCCGGTCGAGCGGGTCTGCACGGCCAGGGCGCTGTTGGTCGGCAGCCAATGGCTCCAGTCCTCGTAGCCCGCCTCCAGCGTCTGCTCGATCAGCAGGCCCCGGAAGCCGGTGCAGTCGACGAACAGGTCGCCCTCGACCCGGTCGCCGTTCTCCATGACCAGGGCCTGGATGAAGCCGGTCTCCGGGTGCTGCTGGACCTGGCTGATCTTGCCCTCGACCCGCCGGACGCCCAGGTCCTCGCTCATCCGCCGCAGGAAGCCGCCGTACAGCGTGGCGTCCAGGTGATAGGCGTAGTTCAGCTCGGGGCCCTCGCCGGCCGAGAACCGGTCGGCCTCCGCGGCCTTCAGCTCGAAGCAGTAGTCGCCCAGCTCGCCGCCGAAGCCGGCCGCCTTGGCCGCCAGCCAGAAGTGATGGAAGCTTCCCATCCAGTTCGACTTTCCCACCTGGCCGAACGAGTGGATGTAGCGGTCGCCGATCTGGCCCCAGTGCTCGAACGAGATGCCCAGCTTGAACGTCGCCTGGGTGGCGCGCATGAAGGCCGGCTCGTCGATGCCCAGCAGGGCGTTGAAGGTGCGGGCGGTGGGGATGGTCGACTCCCCCACCCCGACCGTGCCGATCTCGTCGGACTCGATCAGGGTGATGTCGAGCAGCGGGCCCAGCTGCTTAGCCAGCGCCGCCGCCGCCATCCAACCCGCCGTGCCGCCCCCGGCGATGACGACCTTCTTCACGACCTGGTCTTGCATGGGGCTCTCCTGGCCGTCAGCGATTCAAGCGGTTGAGCAGATAGGCCCGCAGCCGCCGGGCCTTGCGTTCGTCCAGGGGCGCGAGGTCGCCGCGCGCCGCCTCGGGCAGGTGCGCGCCCGCCCGATCGGCCGGGCCGAAGACGTAGTAGTCGAACAGGCGCTTCCAGGCCTGCTTCTCGAAATCGGGCCGGTCGCGCAGGCTGAGCAGGCCGTGCAGCAGGGTGTTCATGGGGGTGTCCATGAAGGCCGGCACGGCGTTCCACCAATAGTTTATCAGCACGTTGAACGGGTCCAGCGCCTCGACCTGGTGCCACCACAGGGCCGGATAGACCAGCACGTCGCCGGGCTCCAGCTCGGCGACCTGGGCCGCCGCCAGGGCGTCCTTGAACCGCGGGAAACGGTCGAAGTCCGGCGCGGCGAAGTCCACCATGCTGACCGCCTGGCCGCCGGGCGTCAGGTCCAGCGGGCCAGGATAGAGGTTGTCCACCTGGTCGGGCGGAAACAGCGTGAACCGCCGCCGTCCGACCATGCAGCAGGCGATGTTGTTGGACATGTCGTAATGGGCGGCCGCCACCGTGCGGTTGCCGATCCAGATGCTGGCCAGGGGCGTCTCGTCGCCCAGGGCGGCCCAGTCCAGGCCCAGGTCGTTCTCGGCCCGCAGGCCCGGCAGATAGGCGTCCAGGTCGCTGGAGCCGATGTAGAACGACGGCCCGTCGGCGACGTCGAGATGCTGCTCGACCCGCTCGAGGAAGGCCGCCAGCGGCACGCGTTCGGTCTGGAAGTTCAGCCGCGCGACGTCTTCGTTGTAGCCGAAGCGGCCCCGGATCTCCGGCGGCCCCGCATAGCCGATGAAGCGCTCGCCACGATCGTGGGCCAGCAGGTAGTCCATGGCCGCGCGGGGCGAGGCCAGGCCCGCTCGCACCAGCGGCCAGTCGCGAGCCATGCCGCGGAAGATCGTCGGCCGCTGCTCGGTCAGGATCGCGTCGAACGGGATCTGGTTCGGCGCCAGCCCCTCGACCACCGGCGTCTTGCGAGCGATGTCGATCATCGGCCCCTCCCGCTCAAGCCGCGCGGGCCCGCTTGCGGTTCTTCAGCTCGACCAGCGTCCCGACATTGCCCAGGGACGACAGCGTCCACTGGGCGGCCGCCAGGAAGCCTGCCCGATGCAACGCCTCCAGCGCCGCGCCGTCCAGGCCGGCGAACCGTTCCTGGGAGATCGTGTAGAGGTCGGGCAGGTCGTACTGGACGTGCTCGTCCAGCTTGATCTCGACGTCGACCGGCTCGATCAGGTCGTGGGCCGCGAAGGCGTCGAACATCGCCTTGCCGATCTCCAGCCCGTCATAGATCACACCCAGCAGGCGGGCGACGTGCTGCAGATAGGGCGAGTTGCCGCCGGCCGGCAGGAACACCGGCTCGCCCTGGCCGCTCCGGATCCGTGGGTGGTCCAGGTCGACATGGATCATCGGCTCGCCGTCCCGCTCGCGCAGGGCGATCGAGAACGGCCCGCGCTGCTGGACGGCCGGCACGTAGCGGGCGTTCCAGCCGTGCCCGTCAAGGAACAGGTTCTCGTCGCGGTCCAGGCCCAGCAGGGCCACCGCCTGGAAGGCCCCGTCGGCGTCCTTGCGGAAGAAGATCGGATATTCGCGCTGAACCGCCTCGAACTCGGTGGAGAAGATCAGCACCTGGTTGATGTCGTCGCCGAACGCGGCGCCATGCCCCGTGACGACCCGCAGGTCGCCATGGTCGACATTGTTGAGCAGCACTCTGTTGGTCATGTCCGCCTTCCGCCCCATCGCGGTTCGATGCGCGGCTACTGTAGAGAAGAAAGGGCCGCTGCGAACAGCGACCCTTTCCAAATCCGGGCCGGGTCCGAGGATCCGGCCATCACCCGCCCCTAGAAGCGGTAGCGCGCGCCGAGCAGGAAGCGGCGGTCCAGCTCCTGGGCGTACCACAGCTCGTTTTCGTCGCGAGCATAGGTGCGCAGGTGCTCCTTGGTCAGGTTGATGCCTTCCAGCGAGATCGCCAATTTGGGCGTCACGTCGTAGCTGATGTTGAAGTCCAGCTGGGCGAACGGCGCGACGAACACCGGGTTGCGCGAGCCGCCGCGATTGGTGGCCTGCAGGAACTTGTCGCGCCAGTTGTAGGCCAGCCGCGCCGAGATCCCGTTCTTGTCGTAGATCAGGGTGGCGTTGGCCGTGTCGCTCAGGCCCAGCAGAGCGAACTGGTCCTCGGCCGGATTGGCGCCGTTGTTGAACCCGACATCGCCGCTGACCAGCGTATAGGCCCCCGAGACGCCGAAGCCGGTGTCGCCGAAGAAGTGCTGGGCCGCGACTTCGAAGCCGTGGATCTTGCCGGTCCGGTTGTTGATCGGCTGCGAGATCTGGAAGTTGAACAGCGGATCGCTGCTGTTGGCCGTGATGTCGTACGCCGCCAGGATCTGGTCGACGAAGGCTTGGTTCAGGTCGCCGCCGGCGATGCGGTTGGCCTGGAACTGGGCCGTCGCCGCCGCCACCGAGCCGGTCTGCTGGATCAGGGCGGTCATCGTGAACAGGTTCACGTCGGTCTGGTTGGCGCCGATGCCTGTGAGGGCCGTCTTCGCGTCGCCCGACCGGCTGCCCGCCGCCCCGGAGCTGGGGTCACGCAGGCCGAACAGGTTGCCCGTCTTGGTGCCGGTGCCGACGAAGTTGTTCACCCGCTTCTCGAAGAAGCCGACCGACACGTAGCTGCTGGGCTTGTAGTACCACTCGACCGACACGTCGAAGTTGTCGGAAATCAGCGGATCCAGGTCCGGGTTGCCGCTGGTGCCCAGCGGAATGGCCCCGTTGGCGATCGGACGGTTCGGCGCCCCGGCCGTCTGGGCGGCGAACAGGTTGCCGTACTCCGGCCGCGCGATGGTGCGGCTGAACGAGAAGCGGCCCGTCAAGTCGTCCCGCAGGTCGATGCGGAAATCCATCGACGGCAACAGGTTGTTGTACTTACCCTTGCCCGAGATCGGCTGATAGGTGCTCGACGTCTGGACCGTGAAGTCGTTGTCGGCCGTCCAGACGATGGCGCTGGGCGTGCGGACCAGCGACGTCGAGGCGACCTTGGTGGTCTCGTAGCGGATGCCGGTGACCAGTTCGGTCGGCCGGCCCGCCAGTTCCGACTTCCAGGTGATCTGGCCGTAGATGGCCGAGATGTCTTCCTTGACGCGGTTGTTGTCCTGGCCGGTCACGCCGATGGCGTTGCCCTTGGCCACGTATGGAGCCGACAACGCGTTGTAGAGGTCGATGGCGTTGGCGCGGAACGACACCAGGCCAGCGCCCGTCTGGTTCGGGTGGAACGAGTTGAACTGGCAGGCCAGGCAGAATTGCTTGACCAGGCTGCCGGCGTACTGCTGCACGTCACGCGGGTTCGAAATGCCCCAGCTGCCCAGGTCCTGCTGGGTGTTCAGGCTGGTCTGGATCATGGTCGACGTGCGGTAGTCGGCCCCGAAGTCGAAGCGGCTGCCGTTGTCGTCCAGGTCCCAGTGGCCGTCGAGGCGGACTTCCTTGACCTTCTGCTGCTGGCGCTGGGCCGAGGTGCGGGCCACCTGGCTGCCCAGGTCGCCGGCGTCCAGGACGCCGTTGCCGTTGCCGCGCGGGGCGGCGTCGTTGATGGTGATCGTCTGCACCGGCACGTCGCCGCGATAGTCCACGCTGTGGGCCGAGACGACCGGCGCGCCGATCGAGACCGAGGTCATGCTGGTGCCGTTCGGGGCGTCCGGACCGCTGTCGGCCTTCGAGACATGAGCGTCCAGGCTCAAGCCGAAGCGATCGGTGACCTTCCAGTCGCCGTTGAAGCCGACCGACTTCAGCGTGTCCTTGGTGGCGCGGTACTGCTGCTCGAAGCCCATGTCCTTGGTGCCGCTCAGGGCTTCGGACAGCAGGACGGCGGTGGCGACGACGGGATTGTTGTCGAACGTCACCTTGTCGAACGGACGGTTGAACCAGTTGGTGCTGTCGTTGCGGCGTTCGAACTGCTTGTTCTGGGCGTAGACGCCGTCAACCGTCAGCGTCAGGTTCTCGACAGGACGGTACTGGACCGACATCTGGCCGTTGATCCGCTCACGCTCGCCTTGCGAGAAGTGATAGCGGCTGTCGTTGGGGATCGCGACCAGGGTGTTCGGGTTCGACGGCGCATTGGTGATCTGCGTCGCGCCGCCATTGCGGACGAAGCCGTTGGCCGGATTGATGAAGTCCGCGTAGGTGCGGATGTTCCAGTCGTTCGACGTGGCCGCGCGGCTGGTGAAGTCGCGCTTCTGATAGCTGCCGAACAGCGAGACGCCGAACTTCTCGCTGTCGTCGGCCCAGTTCACCAGACCCGACACTTCCGGCGTGAACTTGTGGCCGAAGTCGTCGACCTTCTTGTCCATGCTGGTGTCGTAGACGCCCTTGGCGCCGATGCTGCCCGTCAGGCCCGGCTTGCCGTCCAGCGGGCGGCGGGTCTTGACGTTGATCGTGGCGCCGATGCCGCCCGACGGGATCGCCGCCCGGCCGGTCTTGTAGACCTCCAGGGTCGAGACGCCTTCCGAGGCCAGGTTGGAGAAGTCGAACGAGCGGCTGGTGCCGGACGCGAAGTCGGCCGACTGGTCGCCGCCGACCGTGGCGACCTTGGCGGTGGGCATCGAGCGACCGTTCAGGGTCACCAGGTTGAAGCTGGGACCAAAGCCGCGGACCGTGACCTGCGAGCCTTCGCCATTGGTGCGGTCGATCGACACGCCGGTGATGCGCTGCAGCGATTCCGCCAGGTTGGTGTCGGGGAACTTGCCCATGTCTTCGGCCGAGATGGCGTCGACCACACCGCTGTTGGTGCGCTTGATCTCGATCGATCGCTCCAGCGAGGCGCGGATGCCGGTGACGACGATCTCCTCGACCGTGCTGTTGTCGGCGCCGCTCTGAGCCTGGGCCTGCGCCTGGCCGGCGGCGAAGATCGCCGCGGACAGCGCCAACAAGGAGGCAGAAGTATTCAAACGACGGTGTCGTTTCATGGTCGTTTCCCCGCGCAACGCCCCGAGCTGAGGGGCTTGGTTCTTTTTTTTCGGCATCGACAAACTTCGCCCGGCCGTTTTTGCGATCTTCGCTAAAAACAACCAGGCGTCGACGACTGCGTTAGCGGTAACATCAGTATCGGAAACCGGTCAAGCGACCCGAAACCAATTTTGACAGCGCTGTTTTCGTCGATAATTCATACAAATGAGGGTAAATCCCGGCCCCACAAGCGAATTGCCGCCTTTTTGACGCAAACGCCTTTTTCACGAGATGCGCCGCATGTTGCAGAAGAGACACGGAATGGTTTCGCAACGCCTGGATCAGTAGGCCCGCAAGCTCCACCATCGACGCCCAGGCGCCGGCCTATCCCGAACCGCGTCGCGGCGGCGCGCGAGACAAAGCCGTTGACGCAACCGGGGAGGCTGTTACCGCTATCTTCGGCTTTGAGAGCCGGCGCTCTTGAATCGCCTGCTCGAGCCGCCCGTGGACCACTTCAGGGGCCGCCATCCCGGATGTCGGCCCCGTTTTTCGGGCGTCGCTCCGAGCTCGCCGCAGCGACGGCGCCCCTACCCCGCCGGGTCCGCCTTCGCCCAGGCCCGTCGCTCGCCCCCGAACCGGTCCGGAACCACCGTGCAGGCCACGTCCAGCACCATCGTCGACCGCGTCTTCAGGTCGTAGGCGGGCCAGGCCGGCTGGCCCGGCGCGCTGGGCCGTCCGGTCCGGGCGAAATTGGCCCACATGGCGCTGACATTGCGCGCCGCCGCGAAGCGGTCAGCCCGGCTGCCGGCCAGGGTGTCGGGCGAGGCGACGGTGTTGAACACCAGAGGGATGTCGCTGGCGTGCATGGCCCCCAGCTCGATGTCGGTCCCGTCCATCTTGCGGTTCGAGCGGTAGGCGATGTTGTAGACATAGGCTGGGGCCCGGCCCTGGGCGGCCTTGCGCTCGGCGGCCAGCACCGAGCCCGCGCCCATGGCGTAGTAGCTGGACCCCGCCAGGTAGATGTCGCTGGGCGTCGCGCCGGGGCGGTCGGCGCGATAGGCGTCGATCAGCGCCTGGGTCTGGTCGCCGAACCGCCCCCCCAGCCGCGCCTTCAGTCCCGCCTCGTCCAGCCGGAACGCCTCGACGTCCTTGCCCGTCCAGGCGAAGAACGCCGCCTCGTTGTCCAGCCAGCCGATCATCAGCGGCTTGTCGGCGGCGCTGGCCGGGGCGGCCGGATCAAACGGGTGATGCGGCAGCAGGCCGCCATCGACGATCGGCCCGTACGAGCCCGGATTGAGCGACTGGATGCCCCGCCAACCGCCGCTGTCGCCCCTGACCTTGGCGTTCAGCGCCTTCTGGGCGGCCAGGACCTGGGGGGCCGGAACGTCCAGCACCTTGCGCCAGTCGGCCGGAGCGATGCCCAGCTCGGCCAAGAACATTCGCGTCGTCTGGGCCGCCACGTCCGGGGTCGAGATCCGCACCACCGGCCCGCTCTGGATGATCGCCTTGGAAAACAGCGGCGCGACCGACGGCATGGCGTAGAGGCACGAGGTCTTGGCCCCGCCGCCGGACTCGCCGAAGATCGTCACGTTGGCCGGATCGCCGCCGAAGGCTTCGATGTTCCGCCGCACCCATTTCAGGGCCAGCACGATGTCGGACAGGCCCTGGTTGCCCGAGCCGGCGTAGTCGGCCCCGCCCAGCTCGCCCAGGTACAGATAGCCCAGCACGCCCAGCCGGTGGTTGGTGGCCACCACCACCACGTCGTGCTCGCGGGCCAGCATCGCGCCGTCCTGGGACGTGCTGCCGCCCGAGCCGGTCGTGTAGCCGCCGCCGTGGCTGTAAAACATCACCGGCCTGCCCTTTCCGCCGCCGGCCGGGGTCCAGACGTTCAGCACCAGGCAGTCCTCGCCGGGCGCGGGCTCGTTGAGGCCGTAGACGGTGGTCGGGTCCTGCAGCGATGGCGTCCCCAGGCGGCTGGCGTCCAGCACGCCGGTCCAGGGCGCGACCGGCCTGGCCGGCTTGAAGCGACCGGCGTCCGAGACGCTGGCCCCATAAGGCACGCCCTTGTAGGCGTCGACCCCGCCGGTCCGCACGCCGCGCAGCCGCCCCTCGGCGATCTGGATCTCCACCGCTTCGGACGGCGCCTCGGCGGCGCAGGCCGCTGTCGGAACGGCCAGCAGGCCGGCGACCGCCGCCCCTCCGACCAGCAGGCGGCGGCGATCGACGCCGGTTTCTCGAGCAAACGACGTCATGGGCGGCTCTCCTCGAAGGTTTATCGGCACATCTTGTCGAGATCGGCGAAAGGCAGGTCCAGCCTGGGGACCGGCAGCCCCTTGGCCTTCATGGCCTCCTCCAGGGAGGTCGGGACGCTGGTCGCCTCGGTCTTGAAATCGGCCGCGTAGAACTTGTCGCGCTCGGCCTCCTCCAGGCTGACGAAGCGGACGCCGTTGTCGCGGTACAGTTGCAGCAGGCGGGGCGCCATCCGGGCGTCGAAGGCCCCGGCGTGCATCAGCAGCACATAGGGGATGTCGCGGCCGTACAGCGTGGCCGACAGGCTTCGCGAATAGTCCAGGCTGTCCTTGGCGGCCTTCAGGTAGCTGACCTCCAGCGTCGCCACCGCCGCCGCGTCGCCCTTGGCCATGCAGCGGGCGTAGGGTTCGTTCCAGGCGTAGTCGCCAAAGCTCATGGTCACGCTGGCGATGCGGTAGCCGCGGGCCTTGAGCATCTTGCGGGCGGCGACGTGCTTCTCCGGGGTCCCGCCCTCGCTGAGAAACGGATAGCGCAGCCAGCGCCAGTCCTGGCCGGCCATGTGCCTTTGCAGCAGCGGCTCGTTGCGGACTAGGTCGGCCTCCCAGTCGGCCAGGCTGTGGGTATTGAGGTCCATGTGCGACCAGGCGTGGTTGGCCAGCGGATGGCCGGCGGCGCGCCACAGCGACAGCACGCCCACCGAATCCGGCTCGCGCTCCTCGCCCACGCCGTTGACGAAGCCGTAGACCGGCCCCGTCCCCGCGTCGTGGAAGGCGGCCAGCAGCCGGCCCGCCACGTCGATGCGGCTGACGCCGGGCGGCAGGGCGCTGTGGGTGGGCAGGTCGTCGAAGGTCAGGGCCATCTTCACCGACTTGGCGGCCTGGGCGGCCTGGGCGGCCTGGGCGGCGCCCGCCATCGTCGCGGCGACGGCCAGCGGCGCGATCCAGCGCGCCCGAAGCCTCGCCCGCGCGTTCCTGCGGCCCTCGATGCCCATGCGTCCTCCCGTTTCATTCCTTGGCGAATGATAACGGTACCATCTATGCCGTCCTTCGCCGTCGCCGCAAGGCCGATCGCACGCGTCCCGACGCCGCGCGAAAACTTCAAGCGCCGCGCTGCGGGTTTTTCCGCGACGCGCGTCATACATCCTGGGAAAATCGCCAGACCTTCTTGGACAGGCCAGACCCTCTTGGACAGGACCGTGCGGCCAGCGACCGAGCCAGACCTGAGCAGACTCGACCGGCGCTATCGGCCCGCGCTGATGGCGTTCTTCATGCGCCGCGCCGCCAGCCACGGCGACGCCGAGGACATGACCCAGGAGCTGTTCGCCAAGCTGGCCACGGCGGAAGCCAGCTCGATCGACAACGCCGACGCCTACATCTTCCAGATGGCCGCCAACCTGCTGCGCGACCGGGGTCGGCGCGAGAAGGTGCGGGCCAACTACCGCGCCAGCCTCGACACCGGCGCCCTGGACCTTGAGCCGCTGGACCCCGCCCGCGTGCTGCTGGGCCGCGAGAGCCTGGGCGAGGTGTCCGACGCCCTGCGCGAGCTGCCCGAGCGCACCCGGGCCATCTTTCTTCTGTTCCGTCTGGAAGGCATGAAGCAATCCGAACTCGCCGCCCTGTACGGCGTCTCCGTCAGCGCGGTGCAAAAGCACATCCTCAAGGCCATGACCCATCTGACCCGACGCGTGAGGGCCGGCGAATGACCGCGATCTCTCCCGACGATCGGCTGGAGGCCGCCCGCGAGCAGGCCGCCCTGTGGTGCGTGCGCCTGGCCGACGGCGCCCTGGACCCGGCGCAGCAAGCCGATCTCCAGGCCTGGTTCGAGGCCGACGCGGCCCATCGCGGCCTGCTGGACGACGCCGTCGCCGCCTGGCGCGCCGTCGAGGAACAGGCCGCCAGCCCCGGCCTGATCACGCTGCGCCGCGAGGCGCTCGAGGACCTGCGCCGCGCCCAGCACGGGCGCTGGGCCCGGCCCGGCCGTCGCCGGGCGCTGTGGGCCGGCCTGGCCGCGGGCCTGGTCGTGGCCGTCGGGGCCGGAGCCGCCTGGCGGGCCAGCCTGCCCAACGTCTACCGCACCACCGAGGGCGAGCGGCGGATCGTCGAGCTGGCCGACGGCTCGCGCGCCTCGCTCGACAGCGCCACGGTGCTAAAGGTGAAATATTCGGACGGCCGCCGCCGGCTGTGGCTGGACAGCGGCCGGGCCAAGTTCTCGGTCGCCAAGGATCCGCTGCGGCCGTTCTCGGTGGCGGCCGGCGACAAGCTGGTGGTGGCCACCGGCACGGTGTTCAGCGTCGAGCGCCTGACCGGCCAGATGCGCGTGGTGCTGTACGAGGGCCACGTGGCGGTGCTGGACGACAAGACCGGCCGCGCCGACAAGGCCGCGCCCGTCCAGATCGACGGCGCGCCCGCCGACCGCCTGCTGACCCCCGACCACGAACTGGTGACCTCGACCCGGACCAACGCCACGGTCGTCAGCCAACTGGACCCGGTCCGCGCCAAGGCCTGGGAGAACGGCCAGCTGGTGTTCCAGGACGAACCCATGGACCTGGCCGTCGAGCGGGTGAACCGCTACGCCCGCGACAAGCTGCGGATCGGCGACCCGGGCGTGGCCAAGCTGCGGATCAGCGGGGTGTTCACCTCGGGCGACACCGGCGCCTTCATCGACGGGGTGACGGCCGTCCTGCCGGTCCACGCGGTTGCGGCCAACGGCGTGACCGTGCTGAAAATCGACCACGGCCAAAAAAATTCCACGCCGGCCGGTGTGTCTTCGACGAGCTGAGGCGTCTCACCTTCCAAAGCGCCGCAATCAACGTCGGCGCATCAGGGAGGGAAGAAATATGCGCAGACCGTTCGACCGCCGCCTGGCCTGGAGCTCCACCGCCGCCGCGGCCCTGATGCTGCTGGCCGCTCCCGCGGCGGTCCAGGCCCAGCAGCTCTCCCAACAGACTCGGGGAGCCGCCTACAGCTTCGACATTCCCGCCCAGGACCTGAGCGGCGCCCTGCGCGCCTTCGGCCAGGCGTCCGGCCAGCAGGTGGCCTTCGACGAGGCCAGCGTGCGCGGCAAGCGCGCCCCGGCCCTGCAGGGCTCCTACACCGCCGAGGCCGCGCTCAAGCGCCTGCTCAGCGGCGCCGGCCTCAGCGCCCAGCCCACCGCCAGCGGCGTCTACGCCATCCGCGCCAAGACCCTGCTGGTGGCCACCAGCGCCCAGACCCAGGCCCAGCCCGCCACGGCGGTCGAGCCCGAACCCGAAACCCCCGCCCAGGTCGACGAGCTGATCGTGGTCGGCACCCCCGGCGGCAAGGGCATCGACAAGCTGGCCGCCAGCTTCGCGGTCACCACCGTCAACGCCGACGACATCACCAAGGCCTCGCCCAAGAGCACCGCCGAGCTGCTGACCCTGGTGCCCGGCGTCTGGGTCGAGACCTCGGGCGGGGTGGCCGGCGCCAACGTCTTCGTGCGCGGCTTCCCCGCCACCGGCGACGCCGAGTTCCTGACCATCCAGCTGCAGGGCTCGCCGATCTATCCGCCCTCGACGCTGTCGTTCCTCGAGAACAGCTCGATCTTCCGGGTCGACGAGACCATTTCGCGGATGGAGGCCCTGCGCGGCGGTCCCAACCCGATCTTCTCCAACGGCCAGCCGGGCCTGACCACCAACTTCCAGCTCAAGGAAGGCGGCGAGGAAACCCATGGCCTGGTCAAGCTGTCGACCTCCGACTACGACCTGCGCCGCGTCGACGGCCTGCTCAGCGGCAAGCTGGGCGACGACCTCTACTTCATGGTCGGCGGCTACGCGACGACCTCGCCGGGCGTGCGCGACACCCAGTTCGACAGCGAGGTCGGCCAGCAGTTCACGGTCAACATCACCAAGCGGATGGAGCGCGGCAAGATCAACCTCTACGCCCGCTACACCGACGACCACGGCGCCTGGTACCTGCCGTTCGCGATCAACGTGCCCGGCGTCGACAAGGGCGAGTACACCCAGCTGGGCAACGCCAGCCGCTTCCACACCCTGCAGGTCAACGGCGCCGGCGCGACCCGCAATTTCGATCTGGCCGACGGCCGGGGCTTCAAGGGCTATGTGGCCGGCGGCAGCTTCGACCACGAGTTCGGCGACGGCTGGACGGTGCGCGACCGCTTCAGCCTGACCGACGGCGACGCCGACACCTACGGCCTGGTGCCGGACGGGGCGGCGATCACGGTGGCCGCCCTGAACACCGTGGTCCCCGGCGCCATCAAGACGCGTGGCGGAACGACCCTGGGCGCCAACGACTACGTCCAGAACTGGGGCGCCTGGATCGTCGAGAAGAAGATCAAGGCCGTGACCAACGACCTGTCGATCGCCAAGACCCTCGGGACCCACCAGTTGTCGGCCGGCTACTACGCTTCCAGCTTCAAGTCCGACGACTTCTGGACGCTGGGCAATGTCGAGCCGATGCAGGTCAAGGCCAATGGCGACTACCTGGCCGCTCCGGTCACCTGCGCCAACCTGGCCGCGGCCGGCAGCACGTCCAGCTGCTTCAAGTTCGGCCTGACCTCGGCCGGCGACGGGCGGGTGGACGCCCTGTACCTGGCCGACTCCTGGCAGGTGATCGAGCCGCTGCGCATCGACCTGGGCGTGCGCCGCGAGCGGTTCCAGACCGACTACGTGGTCGACGACGGCCCCGGCTTCCCCGACGGCCTGGCCCTGCGCACCACCGACTACAGCAACAGCAAGACCAGCTACACGGTCGGGGTCAACTACGACCTCAACGCCGTTTCGGGCGTGTTCGGCCGCTATTCGCGCGGCTACAAGTTCCCCAGCTTCGACAACTTCCGCGAAGGCCTGACCGACACCCTGTCGGTCGACCAGTACGAACTGGGCTACAAGCTGCGCAGCGGACCGTTCGAGCTCTACGCCACCGGCTTCGCCAACAAGTTCGAGGGCGCCAAGTTCGCCGACGTCGGCGGGATCCAGGAAAGCAACAGCAACAAGGCCCACGGCGTCGAGCTGGACGGCCGCTGGCGCTCGGACTTCGGCCTGTCGCTGGCCCTGAACGGCACCTGGCAGAAGACCGAGATCGTCAAGTCGTCGATCCCGGGCAACAAGGGCAACAGCGCCCAGCGCCAGCCCGACTGGATGATCCGCTTCACCCCCAGCTACGACGTGACCCTGGGTTCTGTGGAGTCCACCTTCTACGGCACGGTCAGCGCGGTGGACGACCGCTTCGCCGACAACGCCAACACCCAGGTGCTGAAGGGCTACACCAAGGTCGACCTGGGCGCGATCTTCGACGTCAACGACTTCACGGTGCAGGTCTCGGCCGACAATCTCACCGACAGCCACGGCCTGACCGAGGGCGACCCGCGATCGACCAGCGGCGCCAACGCCCGCCCAATCCTGGGCCGGTCGTTCAAGGTCAGCGTCGGCTACAACTTCTGACCGGCCCCCAGTCCGGTCCGAATCCGCCGGGGCCGCTTCGGCCCGGCGGACGGGTTGTCCCCAGCAACCCTCCCTGCAAGCGGATCGGGTCCCCTACGGACCCGATCCGCGCTTTTGCCGTTTGAAACTCGGGTGATTTTAGAACCGCTCATCCCGGCGAACGCCGGGACCCAGATCCCAAAGCTGGGTAGCTGATTGGAAGAGCTCGGCGATCCTGGAAACAGCCTTTGAGCCATTCCATCTGGATCCCGGCTTTCGCCGGGATGAGCGGATATGTGGAGGAACCGTCGTGAAACGTCGCAACACCCTGCTCGCCTCCGCAATCTGGCTAGGCCTTGCCTCCCCGGCCCTGGCCCAGACGCCCCAGGCCAGCCAGGTCCCCTCCCCCGCCGACACCTATGGCGCGCTGTTCCACCAGGTGCAGATGCGCAGGCTGTTCCCGGACGGCAAGACCTTCGTCGACGCCACGCCCAAGCGTCCGCCGGCCCAAATCCTGGCCGCCTACCGCGCCCACGCCGCCTTCACCGACGCCGAGCTGAAGCGCTTCGTGCGCGCCAACTTCGTCGTGCCGGACAGCGCGCCCCCGCCCCCGCCGTCCCAAGACCGCACCACGCTGAAGGCCCACGTCGCCGCCCTGTGGCCGGTGCTCACCCGCCCGCCCGTCAAGGCCGTGGACGGCGACAGCGCCCTGCCGCTGGACAAGCCGTTCGTGGTGCCCGGCGGGCGTTTCCGCGAGATGTACTACTGGGACAGCTATTTCACGATGCTGGGCCTGGCCGCCGACGGCCGCCGGGACGCGGTCGAAAACATGGTCGACGACTTCGGCGGGCTGATCGACCGTTACGGCCACATCCCCAACGGCACGCGCACCTACTATCTCAGCCGCTCGCAGCCGCCGTTCTACTTCGCCATGGTCGGCCTCGCCCAGAAAGAGGGGGCCGACAAGACCGACAAGGCGCGGTTCAAGGCTCGGGTCGACCTGATGCGCCGCGAACACGCCTTCTGGATGGACGGCGAGAAGACCGTGGCGCCCGGCCAGGCGCACCGCCGCGTGGTCGCCCTGCCCGACGGCGCGATCCTCAACCGCTACGCCGACGACCGCGCCACCCCGCGCGACGAGTCCTACCGCGAAGACGTGCTGACCGCCCGCGAGGTCACTAACCGCCCTGCCGGCGAGGTCTTCCGCGACCTGCGCTCGGGCGCCGAAAGTGGTTGGGACTTCAGCTCGCGCTGGATGGCCGACGGCAAGAGCCTGAAGACCATCCAGACCACGTCGATCGTCCCGGTCGACCTGAACGCCCTGATGTACGGCCTGGAGACGGCGATCGCCCAGGGCTGCGCCGACCTGGCCGACGCCCCCTGCGTCGCCGAGTTCAGCGGCCGCGCCAAGGCCCGCCAGGCGGCGATGGACGCCTGGCTGTGGGACGCTCCGCGCGGCCTCTATCTGGACTACCAATGGCGTGCGCGGACGCGGCTGGACCATCCCAGCGCCGCGACCCTCTATCCGCTGTTCGTCGGGGCGGCGAGCCCGGACCAGGCCAAGGCCGTGGCGGCCAGCACCCGCGCCCTGCTTCTGGCGCCCGGCGGCCTGCGCACCACCACCGTCTCGACCGGCCAGCAGTGGGACACCCCCAACGGCTGGGCCCCGCTGCAATGGGTGGCGGTGTCGGGCCTGCGCCGCTATGGCGATGAAGCCCTGGCCCGGGACATCGGCCAGCGCTGGCTGGCCACCGTGGCCCGCGAATACCAGGCCAGCGGCAAGATGCTGGAGAAGTACGACGTCGAGGAGGCCAAAGCGGGCGGCGGCGGCGAGTATCCCCTGCAGGACGGCTTCGGCTGGACCAACGGCGTGACCCGCGCCCTGTTCGACCTCTATCCGGCGCCGCGCTGAACGTCCGGGCGATCTCGCCGCCGGCGCGAACCCGGACACATTTCTGGGTTGAATTTATACAAATAATCACTCAAAGGCAGTACCCTGTACTGTGAAGCTGCGAGCGCGACGAGCCTTGTCGCGTGACCCAGGCTGTCGCGGCGCGTCGGGAAAGCCGTCGCGACCAGGCCAGGTCCTGGGGTCCTCGCGAGACACGAAGTGACAGTCAGCGTCCGCGTCCACCCACCGCGAGCGGCCCCAGGCCCGGCCGCCGCCCCGCAACGGAGGCAAGACCCGATGATCTCTTCCACACGCCGCGCCCTGACCGCCTCGGTCTTCATTCTGACTGTCGCCATGGGAGCGCCGGCCCTCGCCGCTGATCCGCCGGGCGCCGGGATCACCGAACCGGAAGTCCGCGCCGCCGAGAAGGCCTGGGGCGACGCCCTGGTGGCCATCTCGCGCGACTACGAGACCGGCGGCATCAAAAAGGCCAGGGCGACCGCCAACGCGGTGCTCGACGCGGCCTACGGCTACAATCTGGGACCGGTGCTGTTCAAGCCGACCCTGACCCGCGAACCCCAGACCTTCCGCCTCACCAAGGCGGGCGCCCTGGCCTATTTCGTCGGCCACGACCCGCAATATCCCAACGACACGGGCTTCGCGCTCAAGCACTGGCGCGCGGTGGAGGTCAAGGACGTGGGCGTCCAGATCAACGGCGACGTCGCCAACACCATGGGCAGGGTCATGATGCGCGACCGGGCCGGCAAGATCACCACGGTCGACAAGACCTGGGTGTTCAAGAAGGACGAGGCCGGCGTGGTGCGCATCATCGTGCACCACTCCTCGTTGCCCTACACCGGCAAGTAGGCGGGTTCCTGGAACGCGGTCACCGGCTTGCCGCGAGACTCGTCATGCGCCGTTCCGGGGACGGTCCCGTCTCGTGATCGGTCTGGCGCGGGGTCCGGCCGGCGCGCGTCACCGTCGCGACCAGCGCGGCCATGTCCACCGGCTTAACCACGAAGTCGTCCATGCCGGCTTCGCGGCAGGCCTGGATCTGGTCGTCCATCACGTCGGCGGTCAGGGCGATGATCGGCAGTCCGGCCCAGTCCGGGCGGGCGCGGATGCGGCGCGTCGCCTCCAGGCCGTCCATCACCGGCATGTTGACGTCCATCAGCACCACGTCGAAAGGCTCGGCCTCCAGCCGGTCCAGCGCGGCCTGGCCGTGCTCGGCCTCGACGACCACGCAGCCGAACGGGGCCAGCATCACGCCGACCACCTTGCGGTTCACCGGATGGTCGTCGACCAACAGGACCCTGCGCTCCCGGAGATCGAACGGCGCGGCGGCCGCCTCGGCCTCGGTCCGCGGCGTGGCCTCGGCCAGCGCCCCGCAACGGAACGACAGGGTGAAGGTCGAACCGACGCCTTCCTGGCTCTCGACCGTCACGTCGCCGCCCATCATCACCGCCAGGCGACGGGTGATGTTGAGCCCCAGGCCCGTGCCGCCGAACCGGCGCGCGGTCGACGCGTCGGCCTGCACATAGGCTCCGAACAGCTTGGCCAAGGTTTCGGGCGACATGCCCACCCCGGTGTCGGAGACGCGGATGGTCGCCAGGACCTCGCCATCCGCCAGCGGCTCGCAGCGCAGGGTCATCGCGACCTCGCCATGGGCGGTGAACTTGACGGCGTTGGACAACAGGTTGGAGACGCACTGGCGCACCCGCACCGGGTCGAACGACAGGCTGGCGGGCGTGTCGTCGGCCGCGGCGAAGGTGATCGCCAGGCCCTTGTCCGCGGCCAGGGCGCCCTGCACCCGGACCAGCCGCGCGCAGGTCTGGACCAGGTCGCCGGGGATCGGCGCGATGTCCAGCTTGCCGGCCTCGATCTTGGACAGGTCCAGCACGTCGTTGAGCAGGGTCAGGAGGTTGCGGCCCGAATCCTCCAGCAGCTCCACCTGCTCGCGCTCGCCTGGCTCCAGCGGTTCCAGCTTCAGCGTTTGGGCCAGGCCCAGCATGCCGTTCAGGGGCGTGCGCAGCTCGTGGCTCATGGTGGCCAGGAAGGTCGACTTGGCCTCGCTGGCCGCCTCGGCGCGGGCCCGCGCGTCGCGCAGCTCCCGCGAGACCCGCCGCTGGTGGACCATCCAGGCCGCGCCGCCTGCGGCCAGCAGCGTCATCAGGCCGGCGACCATGGTCCAGGCCGTGTTCAGCCCGCGCTGGAGCGCCGCTTCCTTCTCCACATGCTGGAGCTGCTCGCGTTTGGAGCCCAGCTCGGCCTGCAGGGCCGAGGAGATGGCGGCGATCTTGTGCTGGTGGTCCTCTTTCATCGCCCGCATCGCCTTGCGGCGCCAGCGATCATAGACGTCGAAGGCCTCCAGCCCCTTCTTCTCGGCCCGCAGGGTGTAGGCGTCGCTGAACAGGTCGGACAGCGGATCCTCTGCGCCCAGCCCATCGGGCGCGGCGCGCAGGCGCGCGAAATCCTGGCGGGCGCCCTTGGCGTCGCCGAGGCGCGCCTTGACCTCCAGCCGCATGCGCAGGGCGCCCACGGCCCACCCGTCCTGGGGTTTGTCGAGGAGCGGCGCAACGGTGTCCAGGCAGCGCAGCGTCCGCGCCCATTGCGCCTGGTCGTAGGCGATCGAGGCGCAGAGATAGCGGTTGAAGAACGTCGCCCGGGGCCCGCCGGACGTCTTGATGACCTCGCCATGCAGGGCCGCCAGCCGTTCGGCGGCCGCGTATTCGCCGGCCGCGCTGGCCATGTCGGCCAGGTCGTAGACACGCTCGGCGTCCTGGGTCGCCGAGCCGATCCGGCGGTCCAGGTCGGCCGCCGCGGTCAGGTGGTCCAGGGCGCTGAGATGGTCGCCCAGATCGCCCAATGTCGTCGCCAGCAGGGTGTGGGCCTCGGCCGCCAGCGGCCAGGTCAGGCGGTTTTGGCCGTCGACGTCGCGGATCAACGCCGCGCCCACCGCCGAGGCCCTGGCCCACTGGTTCAGGCCCACCGCCACGCGCAGCCGCTCCAGCTGCGCTACGCGGCGGACATCGGGACCCGCGGCGTCGAACCGGCTCCAGACCGCGTCGTCCAGGCTGTCCGCGCGCCCCGACAGCACGGGCCCGGACAGCCTCATCGCCTCGGCCATGCCGGCCAATCGCGGGTCGCCATCGCGGGTCGCGACCTTGCGGAGCTGGCCGGCCCAGCGGTCGAAATCGGCGTCCTGGCCGTTGTTCCTGTAGTAGTTCAGCACCCGCCAAGCGCCGTAGAAGCGCGCGTCGCCCTTGGCCTCCAGCGCCGAGCGGCCCATCGACTCGATCAGCGTTGGCGTCAGCTTGCCGTGATGGGCGCGAATCTGCGCGCCCAGGGCGTCGAGGCGTTCGGCCCGGGTTTCGGCGTGCGCCGCGCCGACCGTCAGCGCACCCAAGACCAGCGCGGCCGCCAAGGCCAAACCCACGCTCTTGCAGGCCGGTCGTCCGCGTCCGGCGGTCTTGTCCGCGATCCTGACTATCGCCATCGGCGATCACCCCCATTTGGTCTCTCGAGGGACAAGATCACGACTTGATGCAGCCAGGCTTAACAACACGCCCAAAACCGCGGTCGAGCCTGCGACGGATCGCCCTATCCACTGCCCTCTCTCTGGGCCCTTCGAAAAGGGATCAGGGACGGGCACCGCGCCTGGAGGGGCGATAGGCGTCGATCTCGATGCCGTGGCGACGCAGCTTGTCGTAGAAGGTTTTGCGCGGCGTGCGCAGCAGGGTCATGGCCGTGCGCGCGTCGCCGTCGCAGGCGGCCAGCGTCTCGCGAATCGCCATCGCCTCGTAGCGTTCCACCCGTTCGGCCAAGCCTTCGGCCTGGCCGTCGGCCGCGGGCTCGGAGGTGATGGCGGACGGCAGGCCCAGGGCCACGCGCTCGGCGTAGTGGGCCAGCTCCCGCACATTGCCGGGCCAGTCGTGGCCCAGCAGATGGTCACGGACCGCGGCGGTGAGGCGCGGAACGGGCCGGCGGAACCGCGCCGCGGCCTCGGCCAGGAAATGGCCGAACAGCATCGGCACGTCCTCGCGCCGCTCGCGCAGCGGGGGCACCACCAGGGTGACGACGTTCAGCCGGTAATAAAGATCCGCACGGAAGGCGCCGTCGCGGACCGGTCCGGCCAGGTCGATCTTGCCGGCGGCGATGATCCGCAAGTCCAGGTGCCGGGGCTCGGCCGCGCCGATCGGCCAGATCTCACGTTCCTCGACCACCCTCAGCAGCTTGGCCTGCATGGCCGGGGTCAGGCCCTCGATCTCGTCGAGGAACAGCACGCCGCGATCGGCGTGCTCCAGGCGGCCGATGCGAGGCCGCCCGCCCGCCGCGCCGCCCGCCACCCCGAACAGTTCGGCCTCGAACACCGCCTCGGGCAGGGCGGCGCAGTTGACCGTCGCCATCGGGCGGGCGCGACGCGGACCGCCGCGATGCAGGGCCTGGGCGACGAGGTCCTTGCCGACCCCCGTCTCGCCCTGGATCAGCACGTCGACCTCGGCCTCGGCCAGCTGGGCGATCGTCGCCCGAAGCCGCTGCATGACCGGGGCCTCGCCCAGCAGGGGCGAGCCCGCCGTCGCCTGGGCGGCCGACGCCTCCAGCCGCCGGTTGTCGAGCACCAGGTTGCGCTTCTCCAGGGCGCGCGCCAGGGCCACCGCCAGCCGCTCGTTCGGGAACGGCTTGGAGACGAAATCGTAGACCCCGTCCTTCAGAGCGGCCACGGCCATGGCCACGTCGCCGTGGCCGGTGATCAACAGCACCGGAATGTCCGGGTCGATCGCCTGGATGCGCGCGAACAGCGCCAGGCCGTCCATGCCGGGCATGCGAACGTCGGAGACCACCGCCCCCGCGAAGTCCCGCGACAGCGCCTTGAGGGCCGCGGGACCGTTGTCGAAGGCCGCGACGTCGAAGCCGGCCAGCTCCAGCCCCTGGACGGCGGCGACCCGCAGAGCGTCGTCGTCGTCGACGAACACGACCTTGCCGGCCGGCGCGGTCATCGGTCGGCCTTGCGCAGGGTCAGGGTGAAGGTCGCGCCCTGGCCGGGGGTCGAGACGACGGTCAGCTGGCCGCCGAAGCCGGCCGCGATGTCGCGGGCGATGACCAGACCCAGGCCCAGCCCCTGGGGCTTGGTGGTCAGGAACGGCGTGAACAGGCCGCGCTCGACCTCGGGAGCCAGGCCCGGCCCATTGTCGCCGACGGCGATCTCCACCGTGTCGCCCGCGTCGCGCACGCCCAGCGTCACCAGGCCCTCGGCGCGAGGCTCCACCGCCTCGAAGGCGTTCTGCAGCAGGTTGACCAGCACCTGTTCCAGTCGGATCCGTTCGCCCAGCACCCTCAATCCCGACGCCTCGCCCTCGCGGACCAGCCGCGCGTCGTGGCGGCGCGACCGGCTGGCGGTCAGCAGGACCGAGCCCTCGATGACTTCGGACACCAGGGTCGGCTCGACCCGGCCATCGGCCTTGCGCGAAAAGGCCCGCAGTTCGTCGGTGATGCGGCCGATCCGCTCGGTCATGGCGGCGATGGCCACCAGGTTCTCCCGCGCCGTCTCCGGACGGCCGCGGTCGAGCAGCACCAGCCCGTTGTCGGCGTTGGCCCGGATGGCGGCGACCGGCTGGTTGATCTCGTGCGCCACGCCGGCGGCGATCTGGCCCAGGGCGGCCAGCTTGTTGGCCTGGACCAGGTCGGCCTGCAGCGCCCGCAGCCGGGTTTCGGTCCGCTGCCGCTCGTCGACCTCGCGCGACAGGGCGCGGTTGACCTCGGTCAGCTCCTGGGTGCGGACCTCGACCCGTCGTTCCAGCTCGACGCGGGCCTCGCGTTCGCGCAGGGCGGCCAGGCGGATGCGGCGGCGGCGGATCCCCAGCCAGAACAGCGCCGTGCACAGCAGGGCCCAGACCAGGGCGGTGATCCAGCGCGCCGCCGCCGCCGCTTGGTCGGCGGGGGTGGCGGCGGTCAGCAGGTGCAGCGTCCAGCCGGGCGCGACGTCGGCCAGCCGCGTCTCGATCTGGCGTTCGGCCCGGGGAACGTCGGTGCGCTGCACACCGTCGCCGCCCCGCGACCGCAGCGGCAAGGGCGCGAACGCCGCGTCGCCGAACTGGCCCTGGGCCCGCAGCGCCGCGCGCGCCTTGTCGGATAGGGGGCGGCGCGCCTGGAAGCGCCATTCCGGCTGGCTGGTGATCAGCACCAGGCCGCGCGGGTCGACGACGAAGGCCGGCTCGCCGATGGCCCGCCAGGCCGCCTCGACGCCGTCGAACTCCAGCTTGACCACCACCACGCCCAGCGGCCCGGCGGCGCCGTCCACCCGCCGCGCCAGATAGAGGCCCGGCTTGCGGCTGACCGTGCCCAGCGCGAACTGCTCGGCGTAGCCCTGGCGCAGGGCCTGGGTGAAGTAGGGCCGAAAGCCGTAGTTCGAACCGACGAAGCTGGTCGGCCGACTCCAGTTGCTGGCCGCGACGGTCGTGCCGTCGGTCGCGATGACATAGACCGCGGCGGCGCGGGCCTGGACGCCCAGGATCTCCAGCTTGCGCGACAGGGCGGCCAGCCGGGCGGGGGCGCGCGTCGACAGGGCCGCCTCGAGATCGGCGTCGTCGGCCAGGACCAGCGGCAGGGCCCGCTGCTTGTCCAGCTCGCTGCGCAACACCGCCGCGTGCAGCGCCGCCGAAGCCGCGGCCCGCGACCGCAGGCTGGCCATGGCGCGGTCCTGCACCAGCGCCCCGACCGCCCACGCCAGGCCCAGGCCGACGGCGGCCGCCGCCAGGGCCAGGCCCAGCAGCCGCCGGCGCGAAATCGGCGCGTCCGATGTCGAAGAGGATCCCAAGGCCACCTCCGGAGATCGTGTCATATACCACACAAACGCGGATTCTCATGGGCGGAATGCGATACAATTTAGGCTGCCAAGGCAAGACCGCGCTCAAATTATATGCTGTTAAATCATGCACTTATTCCGCACGAAAGAAATCTCCGAACACGACGGTGAAATTCCCGCACTCTAGGCCCAAGCGCCAAGCCTTCAGAGACGCGCGAGGAAACGAGCCCAGGAGCCCGCCGATGATTCCGCAGACCCCCGCCGCCGCGCCGTCGCGCCCCGGCCGCTGGTACGCCCACCTCTATGTCCAGGTGCTGATCGCGATCACCGCCGGCGCCCTGATCGGCCACTTCTATCCGCACTTCGGCGAGTCCCTCAAACCGCTGGGCGACGCCTTCATCAAGCTGGTGAAGATGGTCATCGCCCCGGTGATCTTCCTGACCGTGGTCACCGGCATCGCCGGCATGCGCGACCTGGGCAAGTTCGGCCGCGTGGTGCTGAAGGCCTTCGTCTACTTCTTCACCTTCTCGACCCTGGCCCTGATCCTGGGCATGGTGGTGGCCAATGTCGTCCACCCCGGGGCCGGCATGAACATCGACCCGGCCAGTCTGCACAGCGACAAGGTCGCCGACTACGCGGCCAAGGCCCACGAGACGACGGTCGTCGGCTTCCTCAGCAACATCATCCCCGCCACGGTCACCGGCGCGTTCGCCGACGGCGACATCCTGCAGGTGCTGTTCTTCTCGATCCTGTTCGGCGTCGCCCTGGCCCTGGTCGGCGACAAGGGCCAGCCGGTCGTCGACCTGCTGGAGTCGATCGCCCACGCCTTCTTCCGCCTGGTCGGCATTCTGATGAAGGCCGCCCCGATCGGCGCCTTCGGGGCCTTCGCCTTCACGATCGGCAAGTACGGCATCGGCTCGGTGATCAACCTGGCCGCCCTGATCGGCACCTTCTACGCCACCTCGCTGGTGTTCGTGCTGGTGATCCTGGGCGCGGTGGCGCGGTTCAACGGCTTCTCGATCCTGCGCCTGATCCGCTACCTGAAGAGCGAGCTGCTGCTGGTGCTGGGCACTAGCTCGTCGGAATCGGCCCTGCCCAGCCTGATCGACAAGCTGGAGCGCGCGGGCTGCGCCAAGCCGGTCGTCGGCCTGGTCGTGCCGACCGGCTATTCGTTCAATCTGGACGGCACCAACATCTACATGACCCTGGCGGCGCTGTTCATCGCCCAGGCCACCGGCGTGCACCTGTCGCTGGGCGACCAGCTGCTGCTGCTGGGCGTGGCCATGCTCAGCTCCAAGGGCGCGGCCGGCGTCACCGGGGCCGGGTTCATCACCCTGGCGGCGACCCTGTCGGTGGTGCCGTCGGTGCCGGTGGCCGGCATGGCCCTGATCCTGGGCGTCGACCGGTTCATGTCCGAGTGCCGGGCCCTGACCAACTTCATCGGCAACGCCGTGGCCACCATCGTCGTCAGCCGCTGGGAGAACGCCCTGGACAAGGACCAGCTGGAGGCGGCCCTGGCCGGCCATCCGCTCCCGTCCGACGTCGAGCCCTCGCCGGACCCGGCGGCGATCGCGGCCGAATAGGCGCTCCCCACCTCGGAGGCCGCCGCGGCGGCCTCCTTTTTCCATCCCGATCCTGACCACCGTCTTCCGGCGCACGGCGCCGAAGAAGGGGAGACTCCGCCATGCGCATGCTTTTCGCCACCACCGCCCTCGTCGCCGCCAGCCTGACCGGCGCGGCCCACGCTGAAGATCCCGACCTGGCCGCGCTGAAGGCGCAGATCCAGGCGCTGCAGGCGCGGCTCGACGTGCTGGAGCGCCAGGCCGCGCCCCCGGCCGCCGCCCCGGCTCCGACGCCCGCCGCCGCCGCGCCGATCCAGACCCTGCCGTCCAAGCCGGCCGCCGAGCCGATCCGCTGGGAGAACTCGCCGCGCTTCACCGACCCGTCCGGCGCGACCTTCAAGCTGCGCGGACGGATGTCGCTGGACGCGGTGGACTCCACCACCGAGCGCGACGGCCTGGCCGACTATCACGCCCGGCAGTTCCGGGCCCGCCAGCTGTTCCTCGGCGTCGAGGGCCAGACCGGCCGCTGGGCCTATCGCCTGGAGGGCGGCGCGGTCAGCGGCGGCGCCTGGGGCTGGGACGACGCCATCATCGAATACAAGCTCGACAGCCAGACCTCGCTGCTGGCCGGCAACCAGAAGGCCGCCTCGCTGGAGGGCCTGACCTCGTTCAAGTCGATCACCTTCATGGAGCGTGGCGCCTATGGCGACCTGATCGACGCCAGCTACACCCTGGCGCTGGAGGCGGTGCGGACCGGACCCAACTGGTCGCTATGGGCGGCCCTGCAGGGCGACAGCATCAACAAGGCCGACGTGACCGGCGGCTTCGACCCCAACCAGGCGGTCGAGCGGACGGGCGCGACGGTGCGGGCCACCTGGTCGCCGAAGCTGTCGGAGAACGATCGCCTGCACCTGGGGGCGTGGGCGCGGCGGCGAGACCGCGGCGGCGAGACCGGCTTCACCTATTCGGCGGCCGCCAACACCGCCTTCCGGCCGCAGACCGCCTCGGGCGCGACCTTGCTGACCACCGGCGCGGTCGGCGACGGCGACACGACCCTGGCCCTGGAAGGCGCCTGGGTGCACCGGGCCCTGTCGGTGCAGGCCGAGGCCGCGCGGATCAAGGTCGACCGCATCGCCACCACCCTGAGCCCGACCCTGGGCGGTCCGAACTTCGACATCGTCACCGCCTACGGCTCCGTCAGCTGGTTCCCGACCGGCGAGACCCGGCCCTACAATCCCAACGGCTCGTTCGGCCGGGTCAAGGTGCTGCACCCGCTCGACAAGGGCGGCCTGGGCGCGGTGGAGCTGGCGGCCCGCTACGACTACGCCGACCTCAGCGACATGGCGGCCAACACCCTGGTCGCCCCCTCGCTGCAGACCGGCCTGGCCACGGCCGGGATCTATCGCGGCGTCACGCTGGGGGCCAATTGGTATCCCTACAGCTATGTCCGGCTGACTGGGAACCTAACCCGGGCCAAGATCGACAACCGCAACATCGCCGGCGCGGAGCTCGACGCCGACGTCACCGTGGCCCAGGCGCGGCTGCAGGTGGAGTTCTAGGGGGATCCAGGTTCAGCTCTCTCGGGCGGCTGGGCCGACACCCAGGCCCGCCTCCTTTGATCCGTCATTCCCGCCCTTGTGGCGGGAATCCCTGGTTCAGCTGACCGTGAAGCGCCTTGGCGCGCTAGCGCGCCACACTCCCGCACCTGCGGCGGACAGAAGGATTCTCGCCACAAGGGCGAGAATGACGGACTCGTTGGGGAGCGGCTCCGGAATTCAGCGCCCGGTCCCTTCGATGACCGCCACGCCCCAGGGCGGCAGGTCGAGAGGCTGGCCGGCCTCGACCTTGCGGCCCGACAGAAGCTCCGTCCCCTGCCCCGCGCCCCCCGCCAACCGCTGCGGCGCGGCGGAGTAGTTGAGCACGTAGCGCACCGCATGGCCGTTCGAGAGCCGGCCGCCGCGGACGATGACTGGGAACCGGGCTTGCGGGAGCTCGACGCCGGCGCGCCGGGCCTCGCCCGCCAAGATCTTCTCGATCATCGCGTCGGTCGGCATGAACCCGACATAGGCGACCTCGCCCTTGCCGTAGGCGTTGCGGGTCATCGCCGCATAGGCGGGCCAGGACGGATGCCTGTAGCGCGCCACGACGCTGGCGGTGGTCGGCGTCAGGAACTCCATCCACCAGCGGGCGGCGTTGTCCTTGTCGCCGACGGCGAAGGGATCGCCGTCTAGCGATACGCCCTCTGGCCGGGTGAACTGCTCGTAGCGAACGCCGGCCGCCTCGGCGATCCCGCCGGGCTGGGGCGTGGAGCGCACCTTGGTGTTCTCGTCCGAGAAGCCGCTCTTGAAGGTGTAGACCAGATGGCCGCCGGCCTTGGCGTAGGCGTTCAGCCGGTCGATCTCGGCGTCGCTGGCGGCGTAGAGCGCCGGGACGACGATCAGCTGGTAGTCGGACAGCGGGACCTTGGACGTGGGCGACAGGATGTCGACCTCGACGTTCATCCGGTAAAGCGCGTCGTAATAGGGACGCAGCACCTCGTTGTAGCCGACGTCCGAACTGATCTTGAATGAGTCGAAGGCGGTCAGCGCGGCGTTGCTGACATAGAGCGCCACGCGGTTGCGCTTCTTCAGATTGACCAGCTTCGGCCCCAGCCGCTTGAGGTCGGCGCCGATGGTCGCGACCTCCTCGTAGACGGCGTTGGGCCGGTAGTCCTGCGAGAGCACCCCGCGCCAGTAGGTCTCGACGGCGTTGGCCGTGCTGGCCCAGTGCCAGTACTCGACCATGTTGGCGCCGGACGCCAGGTGGCTGAAGGCCTGCAGCCGCAGCTGCCCAGGATAGGGCGTCCACTCGGGGAAACCTTGGGCCTGGGTCTCCAGCACCAGATAGTTCTGGCCGTCGCGCAGCGAGCGGGTCAGGTCGCCGCCGAACGCGATCTCGGCGCCGGTCAGCCTGTCCTGGCTGGGGTGGTAGATGTCGATGCCGGCGACGTCGAGCGCCCGGGCCGCTTCCCAGTGGTTGACCTCGGGCTGCACGCCGAACGAATGGCCGCGCCAGCCTAGGTCGAAGTTCTGGGTGATGAACTGTCCGGGCCGGGCGTGGGCCCGCACCAGGTCCGCCTGCCAGGCCAGGAAGTCGGTGACCAGGCCGCGCTGGAACCGCGCGAAGGCGTTGGACAGGCTGGCGTTGATCGAGCCGTTGACCGACGGGAAGTCCTCCCAGCGGTTGATGCGGTTGCTCCAGTAGTCGAGACCGTAGGCCTTGTTCAGGGCGTCCAGGTCGGGCCAGCGGCGCTTCATGTCGGCGACGAAGGCGGCCTGCACGTTGGGGCCGCTGGTGTCGTAGGCCTTGGTCTCGTTGTCGACCTGGTAGCCGATGACCGCCGGATGGTCCTTCACGTGGTCGACCAGGGCGACGATCACCCGCTCGGCGGCGCGGCGATAGTCGGGATCGGTGATGTCCATGTTCTGGCGGCGGCCGTACTCGGCCCGGCCGCGCGGCGTCACCACCAGGACGTTGGGATGCTCGCGCGCCAGCCAGGTGGGGACGGCGTAGGTGGGCGTGCCGACGATCACCTTGATCCCGTGCCGCTGCATGGCCGCCAGGGTGCGGTCGACATGGCTGAAGTCGAAGACGCCAGGCTGGGGCTCCAGCGTGCCCCAGGTGGATTCGGCGATCCGCACGACGGTGATCCCCGCCGCCTGCATCATCCGCGCGTCCTCCTCGACGCGGTCTGTGGGGGTGTATTCGTCGTAATAGGCGACGCCGTAGAGGATGGTGTTCGGCAGGTCCGCCGCCGCCGCGACCTGGCCGCCGGCCAGCGTGAGCAGGAGCGCCAGCGCCGCGGCCCGCAGGCGTCGATCGAGGTTCAACATCCCTGCCTCCCGAGCCGTTCGTCAGTGGTCGGTAACCGGCCAGCGGCGTCGCCGCTGGCCGGTCCCGCATCATTCGCCGAAGCGGAAACGCAGGCCCAGGCCGTAGTAGCGGCCTTCGTAGCGGACATCGACCGGATAGGTCCGATCGGGCTGGTAGTTGTTGATGTTCTCGAACGGCTTGGCCAGCAGGTTCGAGACGTCGGCGCTGACGGTCAGGTGCTTGGAGACGTCGTAACTCAGCGACGCGTCCAGACGGGAGACCGCCTTGACTCCGACCCCTGTATACTGGGAGCCGTCAGGCGCATCGCGATAATAGCTGACCCAAGGCGACCGGCGATTGTACGAGAGCCGCCCCGTCAGGCCGTTGCGTTCATAGAAGACGGCCGCGTTGTAGGTCCACTTGGACAGGCCCGTGATACGGACGTAAGCCGGATCCGCGACCAGCGCCTTGGGAAACTGGTTCTTGCCGTCGACATAGGTGACGTTCCCCTGGACGCCGAAGCCCTTGAACGCGTCTGGCAGGAAGTCCAGGAAGGTCTGGGCGTTGACCTCAAAGCCCTTGATTTTACCCGCCCCGGCATTCTCCGGACGGCTAATCCGGATAAGACCATAGACGGGGTCTTGGACGGTGCGAGTGTAGTTGGACGTGAAGCCGAAGAGGTCGCGATAGAAGCCTGCAAAAGTAATGCTGCCGGTGCTTGAGAAATAATATTCGACGCTGGCGTCGTAGTTGTTGGAGGTGAGCGGGAGGAGGTCAGGGTTTCCGCCCGAACCCGTGGCGTTTATCAGCGCGTTGGGGTCGGTAGGATTGATGGGGACCGAGGGGTCCCGGATGATCTGGTCGACGTTCAGGGCTGGGTTCAGCGCGCCAAAATCGACGCGCGTGCGGGTCTGAGTGTAGCCCAAGCGCAGCTGCAGCTTGTCGATCGGCCGGATCCGCATGCTGATGTTCGGCAGCACGTCGGTGTAGTTCTGTTTGATCGTGCGCGGGACCAGGGTCGTGACGTTGTTGTTCCTGACGCGCGAGGTGCCGGAGAACTCGCCGAGCGTCTGGACAACCCGGATCCCGACCACGCCGTCGACTGCGACCGAGCCGACATCGAAGGCGTACTTCGCCTGGGCGTACTCGGCATAGCTTTGCTCGGTGGCGCGGAAAGCGCCCGCCACATCCAACGGCACGTCCGGGGCGGAAAACGCCGTCAGCGCGTCCTTGTAGCCCTGGTCGTTGGGGTTGAGCGCGACTTGCTGCTGCAGCGCCGCGACCGAGCGCTGGCGCAGCGCCGCGGCGTTCCCCGCAATGCCGTCACGCGTCGGCATCAGGTACTGGGTGAAGCCCTGCGCATCACCGCGGAACGGATCTTCGATGAGTTGCAGTTGGCCCACGGGCAGGCTGGCGAGCGGGATCTTCAGCGGAAGCGTCCACGCGTAGCGCGACCCTTGAATGAGCGAGGCGTCTCGATCGGTATAGCGCAGCCCGAACTTGATCTCCGGCAGCCACGACGCGCCCGTGTCGAACTTGGCGTCGCCCCGCCACTGCACCCCGCTGCCCTTGGCGATGTAGTGTCGCTCGTAATAGCCGCGCCACAGATAGTTGGCCGGATCGGAAGCGTTGAAGCCGGGAAGGTCGAACGCCGCGCCGTTCTTCTCGTTGAATTTCACCACGACGGTCGGCGCCGAGGCGAAGGCGCTGTCGAAGCTCCAGTTGCGGGCCTCGTACTCGCTGTCCTCGTAGGCCAGGTCGGTGGACAGGGTCAGGCGGTCACCGCGCCAGATCGCCCCGACCGCGCCCTGGTAGGTGTCGGTATGGTCCGCGCCGGTCGAGCGATAGGCCTGCGGCGCAGTGCCCCCGGTCTTGGTGAAGCCCGCCGCCTGGTCGGTCGTCCCCTCGACGAACGTGACATTGGTCAGCGTCGGATCCTGCCGGACCGTCGAATCCCAGTCCCGCAGATTGACGTCCAGATTGTCCGTCGCCTGCCGGCCGCGATAGCCCTGGTAGATGCCGTCGAAGTAGACCTCGAGCTTGTCGTTCGGCCGCCATTGGAGGGCGATATTGCCAGACGGCCGGAAGCGCTTGCCCCCGTCGTTGTAGAGGCCGACCGAGTGGGGATAGCGGAAGCTGTGGCCTGCCGACGCCGGCGAGACGCTTGAAAGCGAGCTGACCGTCGAGATGTCCTGATTGTTGTAGCGCACCGCGTTGCGGTACTGCGACTGGGCGTAGGTGGCGTTGGCCAGGACGCCGATCTCGCCGATCGGCGTGTCCCAGCGGTCCGAAACCAGGATGTTGCCGTTCGGGTCGTACTTCTTGGTCTGGTCGTTGTAGGTGCCGCGGACGCCGCCGCCGACGAACCAGTCCTTGAAGTCGAACGGCCGCCGGGAGCGGACATTGATCAGGCCGGCCAGGCCGGGCTCGACGATGTCGGCGGTGCCCGACTTGTAGACCTCGATCCCCGCCAGCGCCTGGGCCGGGAAGTCCTGCAGCTGCACGCGGCGCAGCTCGGCCGTGAAGATCTCGCGGCCGTTATAGGTGGTGGCCACGTCCGGCAGGCCGCGGATGAGCACGCGGTTGGCCTCGTCGCTGAAGCGCTCGACCTGCACGCCGGTGATTCGCGCCAGGGTCTCGGCGGCGGTGTTGTCGGGAAGCTTGCCGATGTCCTCGGCGACGACCGCGTCGAGGATGGCGTCGGAATTGCGCTTGATCTGCTGCGCCGACCGCAGGCTTTCCCGCAGGCCGGTCACGACGATTTCGTCGACGGCGGCGGTCTCGGTCTTCGGGCTGGCGTCGGCGGTGGGCTCGGCGGCGGCGAACTGCCTGGTCTGGGCCGGCTTGTCAGACAATTTCTGGATCGCCGGCGCCGTCTGGGCCGCGGCGGGCATGGCCAAGAGCGCGATCGGCGCGACAGACAGCATAAACGCAAGGCGTTTCATCGTTCCCCCTAGTGAGCAAGCCCGAGGTATTTTCCTCGTGGCGACCTTTTGTCCGACTATATCTGCCCGCGTCGTGAACGACCGTCAACAGGTTTGTAACATCAATATCATCTTTGCCGAACCTTGGAAATTATCGTACACTCCTGGAAACCGGCCTGTGGCCTGGGATTGTCGATGCGCGAGCGCGCTCGCTGTCACCGGAATATCGTCCTACGCCACAGCAGATTGCGGTTGTGGATTTCAAGCACCGCAGACCCCGCCGCACGCCGATGCGCTGGCGCGGATATATACCCTGACAAAAAGGGAAGTTCGTCCGGAAAGCCGATGCGGCGCCTGGCCCGCCTCGCCGACCGAAAGCGACGCCGCACGAGACCCCTCATCCCGAACACTCGGCTTCCCGGGGAGCGCCGCCTGGCGTCAGAGGGGCGAGTCGCCGTCCACACCAGGCCGTGAACCGGGTGGACGGGGCGATTGACGACCTTGGCCGAACCCGTGAGCCTGGCGCCGCGCCGCCACGACAGGCTGGCGTTCAGACCAGGGCCTTGAGAATTTCGAGCATGACCTCGATGTCAGGCATCGGCGCGACGGCGGCGATCTGGGCCGGCATGCGGCCGGCGATCATCGGATCGGTCTCGGCCCCGATCGCGCCGAGCGGCCCGCGGAAGCCGTGGTCGCGCCAGCCGATCTCCTGCAGTTGCCGCGACATCAGGGCGTCGATCAGCGACAGGGCCTGCGGATCCAGGGCGATCAGCGGGTGGGCGGAATAGACCGTCGGCCGGGGATAGAGGGCCACCGGCTTGGCCGGCCCGGCGGCGCCGGCGATGCGCTTCCAGCGCTCCTTGTCGGCCAGTATCCATTCGACCAGCTGGTTCTCGTAGCCGACCACCATCGGCTGGGCGCCCGGACCGCCGGCCACGTAGTCGTCGAACACCTTGCCCGACGAGCTGGACTTGAAGCCCATGCCCCGGAACAGGTCGACCAGCTTGGGCAGCACCGCCGGCAGGGTGTCGGCGGTGGCGACGTCGCCCGCCAGCAGGTTGGCGGCCAGGCCCGCGAACATGAACCCGGAGTTGGACTTGTTGGGATCCGACGCGATCAGCCGCACCCGGCCGTAGAGGTCGGGCTGGCCCAGCTCGCTCCAGGCCCGGCGCGCCAGCACCGCGTCGATCAGCCCCTTGGCGTCTATAGAGTAGTGGGCGCCTTCCTGGGTCGCCAGGCCGGCCCGGACCAGGCCGTCGGCGATCGGGACCCAGGAATAGATGACGATGGGCGAGTTGAAGATCACCTCGTCCTTCAGGATCTTGACCTGGCGGCGCGCCAGATCGACCAGCGGGCTGGAGCTGGGCCACAGGAACTGGGGCTTGGTCGCCAGCAGGGTCGGGTCGCGGACCTGCTCCACCGAACCGGCGCGCTCGGCCGCCAGGGCCAGCCCGTGCTGCTTGAGGGCGGCGACGGTGCGAGGGTTCTGGATGAAGCCGATCTTTTCGCCGCCGGCATAGCCCTTGACCAGGTTGACGTCGCCCAGAGCCCCGCGGACCTCCGGCCGGTCGCGAAACAGCACGACCCCGCCGGTGACCGCCGCGCTGCCCCCCAGGACGCCCAGCCCCGCCATCGCCCGCCTGCTCATGGCCATGCCTCAGGTCTCCTTCACGAGGTGTTGCTCAGATCGGCCTTGAGGGCGTCCTTCAACACCTTCAGGTCCAGGTCCAGCGTCTGCAGTTCAGGTTCGGCGACGTCGTCGGCGTATTTGGCGAAGGCCTGGGACAGCCCGCCCATCACTTCGCGGGTCTGGGTCATGCGCTCGGCGGAAGGGACGGCGCGGGCCTCCAGCGTGCGCCAGCCGTCGGCGACGCTGGCGGCGTTGGGCAGGTAGAAGGCCAGCAGGCGGCGCACGGCCATGGCGCGGTTCGGATCCTCGCGCACCTCGCGCACCACCTTGTCGCCGACCTCCAGAAGGTGGGCGATCTCGGCGCGCATGGGGGCGTCCGTGATCTCGCGACGGGCCTTGCGCAGGCGGTCGATGGCGTTGGCGGCTTCCTGCAGCAGGCCCTGGGCCGTAGCGCTGCGCGCATCCAGGACGGCCTCGTCGACGAGCCCGCCCCCCAGACCGCCGCCCGGCTTCAGCACCAGCCAGACCCCGCCGAACACCGCCACGGCGATCCCCAGGGCCAGCCACCACGGCAGGTTCAGGCCCAGCGCCAGCAGCGGCAGGGTCAGGGCCGCGGCCACGGCCGCCAGCAGGGTCGCCGTCCCCCGCCCCATCAACCCGACTCCGGGAGAGGATGAGGCCGCTTGGCCAACCGCCCATTCACCCGCAAGACCGCCGCGCCCTTCATCGAACCGGCTCAGTTATAGCCCCTGGCGGACCGGAAGGCCTCCGTCAGGTTCTTGCCGCCGTCGAACACCCGCGCCCGGGTCAGTTTCGCCACCGCGTCCAGCTGGTCCTTGTCGGCCTCGCCGAAGGTCACCCCGAACACCGGCAACTCGCGGCCGCCCCGCCGCCAGGCGGCGTCGAAGCCTTCCGCGTTGTCCGACTGGCCGTCGGTCATCAGCACCACCGCCGGCAAATAGCCCTTGTCGAGATAGGGCTGCATGGCGGCGAAGGCGGCGTTGGCGCAGGCGTACATGTCGGTGCCGCCGCCCGAGCTTTCGGCCTCGATCGCGGCGAGCAGCCGGGCCTGGGAGGCGGGACCGCCGTCGCCGGTGATGGTCGCGCGCGGGCTGGAGTCGAAGGGAATGACGATGATGCGATCGGCCGGCGACCACTGGATCAGCGACTTGGAGGCTTCGGCGGGGGTGAGCAGGGTCCGCATGGCGGTCTTCAGCTGCTCTTCCCCCTGCCCCTGCATCGATCCGGAGAAATCCAGGCACAGGGCGGTGAGGGACGGGCGACGCAGCACCTCCTGATAGAGGGTCAGGGCCCGGGAGATCACCGCCGGCTCGGGCAGGGCGACGGACGGCACGACGCGCGACGGGTCGAAGTTCCAGTCCGGTTCGGCGCGGGCCGGGACGGCCATGCCCGGGGCGGTGCGGCGGCCGTCGGCGGCGATGCGGGCCTGGGCCTCGGCGCTCAGCAGATAGGCCTGCAGGGCGTCGAAGAAGGCCCGGGTCTTCTTGCCTTGGCCGCGCTCGACATAGCCCAGCGGCGCGTCGGCATAGGCGGCGCCCTCGGCCGGGTAGACGGCGTACAGCATCTCGCCGCCGGTCAGGCGCAGGGCGTCGCTGGTTTCCTTCAGCACCGCCTCGTAGTTCCACATCGCGTCGTAGGGCCTGCCGGCCTGGGCGGTCTCCAGATAGAGGTCCTTCAGCCAGCCGGAGGAGCCCGACGAGCGCGCCACGCCCTTCAGCAGGGCCTTGACCTTGGCGCGCGCCGCCTGGTCGTCGAGCGCCGCCGGATCCAGCCGCGAGCCGTCGCCGAACGCCGCCGCCAGCATGGCCAGATAGGCCGCCGCGCCGGAGTTGGACTGGGTGGCCGAGGTCATCAGGAACGACAGCTTGCCGGCCTGCACCGCCTGGAGGATGTCGTCCATCCGCACCGGCTTGCCCACCCAGCCGAGCTCGCGCGCCTTGCTCGCCCTTACCCCGAGGATCACCGGCGTGGTGTCGATCGACTTCAGGTCCTTGACCCGGCGGCGGGTGTCGTAGAGCTCGATCCACAGGCTGGAGGCCGGCCAGACCGCGTCCACCTCGGGCGGCGCGTCGGCGGCCAGCATCAGGCCGATGTCGAGCGAGCCCTTGTAGTCGATCTGGCATCTGACGTGCTGGCGCTTGCAGAACGCCTGGACCAGGGGCTCCAGCGACTTCTGCTCCGAACCGGCGACGATGCGGAAATCAGGAGCCCGCGATCCGCAACCGGCCAGCAGCCCGGCCAGGACAGCGACCGCCAGGACGGCCAGCCGCCTCACCGGGCGGGGCCCTGCGACAGCGCCGTCTTCAGGGCCTCGGTCTGGCGGTCCATCTCGATCTCGACCAGCTCGCGCTTCTTGCGGCCCTCGGCCTGGACTTGCAGCACGCCGGAAATGGTGTCGATCAGGTCCTGGTTGGTCTTCTGCAGGGTCTCGATGTCGACGATTCCGCGCTGCGACTGGGTTTCGATGTCGACGGCCTGGGTCTTCATCATCTCCGAAGCCTGGCGCAGCATCTGGTTGGTGGTGTCGGTGACCGTCTTCTGCAGGGCCAGGGCCTCGCGCTGGCGGGTCAGGCCCAGCAGCAGCACCATCTTCTGCTTCCAGGCCGGGACGGTGAGGTTGATCGAGGCGGCCAGGCTCTCGATCAGGGTGGCGTCGCCGTTCTGGACGATGCGGATCTGCGGCAGCTGCTGGATGGCGATCTGCCGGGCCTGCTGCAGGTAGAGCACCCGCTTTTCCAGGCGGTCCAGCGACTGGACGGCGTCCTGATAGGTCTGGGCGGCCATCAGCTCCTGGCTGCCGCCGTCGGCGCCCGACGCCTTGGCTTTCAGCTCGACCAGCGGCCCCTTCTGGAACGCTTCGGCGAACGCCTTGCCGGCGGCGATGTAAGCGTCGAGCTCGCCGATCGAGTCGCGGGTCTGGTCGTGCAGGCCGTCGAGCATGGCGACGTCGCGGCGCAGGCGGTCGATCCGCTTCTCCAGCTCGACGGTGATACGGTCGATCTGGGCCGCCACCGTCTCGAACTTGGCGGTGAAGCGATGCAGGCGCCGGCGCAGGCCGCCGAACAGCCTGGCGACCAGGCCGGCGTTCTGCAGGTCGGCCGGGTCCAGGCCCTTGGCCTTGGCGATGATGTCGCTGAGCAGCTCGCCGGTGTCGCCCAGCTCGCGGTTGCGGGTCTGCTCCAGGATCCGGTCGGCGAAGCCCGCCACCTGCTGCTGGGCCCGCTCGCCGAAGGCGGTGATCTGGGCGGTGTCGGCGATGTCGATGGTCGCCTGGATCGTCGCCACCCTGCCGCCGTCGGCCGGCGCGACGACCGGCGCCGTCGCCTGCGCCGTCTTGTCGATCTCGCTCATGTCCGCCTCCCAAGCCCGGCAGGAAGTATGCGGAGCGTTGCACGCAAGACGAGTGACAGTTTTATTACAAGTCCAGCGCCCGGCCCCACACCTCGACGTCGACCTTGGCGGCGCTCTCGGACAGCAGGTCGCGGCGCAATGGGTCGCCCGCGTCGCTGAAGACGATTTGCGCCCAGCCGTCGCCGCGCTGGGTGACGGGGTGGGCGCCCCCTCGAAGACCGCGCGAGCCAGACGCGCCCCGTCTCGACGTTGGGCGCGGAGAGTCAAATTAGTGCACTGTCACCGTAATTCCCAGGGTAAGCAGATGGCGGCGGTCGGTCAGCGACGCGCCCTCGTACCAGACGATCGGGTCGTCGACCGCGGCGCCGTGGACGTAGCGGCGCAGCAGGGCGCCGGCGCCGTCATATTCGGCCACCAGTTCGTCGCCGTCGTACAGGAACCGGGTGGTCCCGGCCCCGCTCGGGCCGGCGGTCTGAT
>Ga0209564_1000767_pt1 | contig 44877 bp, 51 predicted proteins | sample AraplaCol_mMF_r2_FD_184272 | JGI IMG/M metagenome (GOLD analysis project Ga0209564, IMG submission 184272) | Arabidopsis root microbial communities from North Carolina, USA - plate scrape MF_Col_mMF_r2 (SPAdes) (version 3) | ecosystem: Host-associated > Plants > Roots > Endosphere | place: USA...
CGGCTTCATGTTCCTGCCGATCTATCGCGGCTGGGTCGTCATCTTCTCGCTGGTCATCTGTATCGCCACCTGGTTCCTGATCGAGCGCACGCGCCTCGGCGCCTATCTTCGCGCAGCGACCGAGAACCCGACGCTGGTGCGCGCCTTCGGCATCAACGTGCCTTTGATGATCACACTGACCTACGGCCTCGGCGTCGGTCTGGCGGCGCTGGCCGGCGTGCTGTCGGCACCGATCAACCAGGTTCGCCCGCTGATGGGCGCGGACCTCATCATCGTCGTGTTCGCGGTCGTCGTCATCGGCGGCATGGGCTCGATCATGGGATCGATCATCACCGGTTTCACCCTCGGCATCATCGAGGGCCTGACCAAGTATTTCTACCCCGAGGCCTCCAACACCGTCGTCTTCGTGCTGATGGTCTTGGTGCTCCTCGTGAAACCCTCGGGCCTGACGGGACGGACCACCTGATATGACCACCATCACTGACAATTCGATCCCCACCACGCAGACCCGTGGCACCAAGGACGAGATGATCGCTTTCGTGATCATGACCGTCCTCTTGGCGGCCGTGCCGTTCTCCGGGCTGTATCCGTTCTTCGTGATGCAGGCGCTGTGCTTCGCGCTGTTCGCCTGCGCCTTCAACCTGCTGATCGGTTACGGCGGCCTGCTGTCCTTCGGCCACGCGATGTTCATGGGCACCGCGGGCTATGTCACCGCGCATATGGCCAAGGTCGGCACCATCGGCTTCAAGGTCCCGCTGATCGGCGAGTTCATGATCAATATGGGCCCGCTGTCGCCGGAACTGTCGATCGTGTTCGGTCTCGTCGCGGCCTTCGTGCTCGCCGTCGTCACCGGTCTGATCGCGATCCGCCGTCAGGGCATCTACTTCGCCATGATCACGCTGGCGCTGTCGCAGCTGATCTTCTTCCTCTATCTGCAGACGCCGTTCACCCATGGTGAAGACGGCATCCAGGGCATTCCGCAGGGCATGCTGTTCGGCCTGTTCGACCTGTCGAAGCCGACCACGCTCTATTACGTGATCCTGGTTGGCTTCCTGATCGGCTTCCTGATCATCTTCCGCACCATCAATTCGCCGTTCGGCGAGGTGCTGAAGGCGATCCGCGAAAATGAGCCGCGCGCCATCTCGCTCGGCTACAAGACCGATCAGTACAAGCTGATGGCCTTCATCCTGTCGGGCACGCTGGCCGGCTTCGCCGGTGCGCTGAAAGTGTTCGTGGCGCAGAACGCCTCGCTCACCGACGTGCACTGGACCATGTCGGGTGAAGTCGTGCTGATCACCCTGGTGGGCGGTCTGGCGACGCTGTACGGCCCGGTGGTCGGCGCCTTCGTGATCATCGCCATGCAGCAATATCTCGCCGGCTTCGGTCAGTGGGTGACGGTGATCCAGGGCGTGATCTTCGTGGTCTGCGTGCTGACCTTCCGCCGCGGCATCATCGGCGAGATCGGCCACCTGTTCAAACGCTCGCTGTAAGGGCAGGGCGCTCCCCATCGACAAGCTCAACGCCGCCGCAAGGCGGCGTTTTGCGTTTCGGATGAGAGGCGAGCCGTAGGGCGGATGAGGCGAAGCCGTAATCCGCCATCTTTCGACCCATGCATCGACCGGCGGATTACGCTCCGCTCATCCGCCCTACGGCTTCACTCACGGTATACTCAGCCCACGCCTGCCGCAGGATCTGCACCGAGGACGTGAGGAAGATGCCTGCCATCACGGCGGCGACGGCCAGATCCGGCCATGCACTCGACGAGCCCCAGACGCCGAGCGCTGCGCACATCACGATGACATTGCCGATCGCATCGTTGCGCGAGCAGAGCCACACCGAGCGCACATTGGCGTCACCGTCCTTGTAGCGCATCAACAGCAGCACGGAGGCGAGATTGGCAGCCAGCGCCAGGAAGCCGATGGTGCCCATGACCTCGGCACTGGGCAGGCCGAGGACCAGCGTCTGATAGACCGTCGCGCCGAACACCCACAGCGCCATCACGCTGAGCGACAGGCCCTTGAACAGGGCGGCCATCGACCGCGTGCGAATGCTCGCGCCGATCACCGCCAGGCTGAGCCCGTAGGTGATGGTGTCGCCGAGAAAGTCGAGGGCGTCCGCCTTGAGCGCCTGTGATCCCGCCAGCTGGCCCGCGATCATCTCGACAAGAAACATCATCCCGTTGATGGCGATCACCGTCCACAGCACGCGCTTGTAACGGGGATCGACGCCGTCGAAGACCGGCACGCCGCCGGAGCAGCCGCAGGCCTCGCTGGCGCAGGCATCCTGGGGTGTAGGCTTCGCCGCCGGGGTCGAAAAATCGATCGGTGGCGGCGCGCAGCAGGTGTCGGTGCTGCAGCAGGGCTTGTCGGACATCGGTCTTTCCTTGCATATACCGCGAGCGTACAACCTCTAGCGACTGGAGGTTCAAGCGCAAAATGGACCATACGATCGGAGAGGCCTCGCGCCTGACCGGCATCAAGGTGCCGACCATCCGCTATTACGAGGGCATCGGTCTGCTTCGGGCGCCGGCGCGGACCGAAGGCAAGCAGCGGCGCTACCGGGCCGAGGACGTCTCGCGCCTGAACTTCATCCGCCATGCGCGCGATCTCGGCTTCGAGATCGCGGATATCGCCGAACTGCTGGCGCTGAGCGAGGGGCCGGATCAGTCGTGCAGGAAAGTGGACGAGATCACCCGCCGGCATCTCGCGGACGTGGAACGTCGGATCGCCCAACTCTCGGCGCTGCGCGGCGAGCTCATGCGCATGGTGGACGAATGCAGTCACGGCCGGGTCAGCGATTGCCGGGTCATCGAAACGCTGTCGGAGTAATGCGGCGCCCGCGCTCGGCGGCCAAGGGAGATGTACTGATCTTCCGGCGCCGGCACATCCGGCTGGCCGGCACTCGCGCATGTCACTGGGGCAGTTTCAGTTTGTCGTCGCGGTGAAGATCGAGCTTCTCCGCTTCGAGGTCCTCGATCAGGATCTCGATACTCTGGCGCGCGAGATTATCGGCGGGTCCCAGAGCAAAAGACCGGTAATGCGCGATCTTGAGGTCGATTTCGTCGCACTTCTTACACATGGATCGTCCCGCGGGATTGAGCCGGGACCATTTTCGATCTCATCACCGAGAGGCCGAGTGCGGTGCGGTGGTGAATGGAGAATGGGCGAGTGACCGAAAGGTTCAAATAAACCTCGCGCTGCACTGAAGAAGCTCGCTGAAGATAAGGCTGGCTATCGTGTACGGAAGCGCGCATGATGAGTCACCGCTGAACGGCTTTTGGTTTCTATCAGCGATGAGAGCGCCACATGCGCTCCCGCCATCCTCCCAGCAGGAGCGGTTCACGATGAGACGCAATCCTTTCTTCCGACAAAACGCCGACGACGTCATCGCCGAACTGCTGCGCGAGACGGTCGCGCGAGCCATGAAAATGCCGCCGGGTGTCGAGCGCGAACGCCTTCTCAGGATGGCCGAGCATCATGAAATCCAGGCCAATCTCACCGCCTGGGCGAATTCACCGGGCCTGCAAAGGCCGGTCTAGATGGTCGTTTCCCTTCGCCGGTCGCACCGGCAGACGAACACGCAGCACAGCCGCGCGAGCACACTGGCGTCCGACCAACTCGACACGATGGCGGATACAGGCGCCTCGCTTGCCGACATCGAACATCGCAAGCAGCGCCTGTTGCAGGGCCCGGAGGAGTTTCGGGACAGCAGGTCGGATCATCACCACGCAAGGCCTTACGCAAGAATACCCGCCGAACGAAAGCTCGCTGACGCAGCGGAGGGAATGGCAGCCTATCGCGAGCGGGAGGCGGCTGCTCTCGCCAATCTGCAGCGGCTCAAAGCGGAGCGTCTTGCCCGCGAGCAGGAGGCATTGCTGGCGAAAGAAGGCAGGCCTGGCAGAAGGAAGCGTGGACAGGGGCCTTAGAAAGATCGCATTTGCGGGGCATACACTGCGCATCGACGTTGTATTCGATGCTTTGAACGCCTGGTGTCCATGGATGACACCGCTGACGAACTTCCTCTTCAAATTCGATCTGAACCGCTTCCGACAGATTCGGAAGTCGATCCCCTATGACCGATTGAAAGGAATCGTCATGCCCACAGGTACCGTAAAATTCTTCGACTCCGCCAAAGGCTTCGGCTTCATCGCGCCCGAAGGCGCCAGCCAGGATGTGTTCGTGCACATTTCGGCCGTGGAGCGCGCCGGCCTGCACTCTCTCACCGAGGGACAGAAAGTCAGTTTCGAAGTCGTGAAGGATCGTCGCAGCGGCAAGAACGCTGCCGACAATCTTCAGGCTCTCTGACGCGATGATATCCTTGCCACGTCCACGGATGTACTGGACGTGATCGCAAGGATGAGAAAGGGCCGGCCCTTGCGCCGGCCCTTTTGCATGGTGCGGGCAGATATCGGGCTCGGCGGCACCTAATGCTCGCCTTCACGCCGCCTCGTAAGCCGCGATCTTCTTGATCTCGGGGGCTAACACGTCTTCAGCCGTTTCGAGATCGTAGCGCGCCTGCATGTTCATCCAGAACGCAGCGCCGGTCTTGAAGAACTTTCCGAGCCGCAGGGCGGTGTCGGCGGTGACCGGCTTTTCCTCGCGCGCGATGCGCTCGATGCGTGTGCGCGGCACGTTCAAGGCAGCGGCGACGGCGTAAGCTGTCAGCTTGAACGGGACAAGAAATTCTTCTCGCAGGATTTCGCCGGGATGAATTGGCGGAAGTTTTTTGGGCATGGGGAGTGTCCTGACAGGTGGCCACAATTGGCCGGGTTAGTGATAATCGATAATCTCCACATCTTCGGGACCATCGACGGTCCACCGGAAAATGACCCGCCATTGGTCATTGATGCGGATCGAATGCTTGCCTGCCAAATTGCCTTTGAGCGCTTCAAGGCGGTTGCCTGGAGGAGCCTTCAGGGCTTCGAGAAAACCGGCGGAATCCACCATGATCAGCTTTCGACGCGCGACCTTGGCGAGATTGTCAGGAAACCCCTTGGGAATGCTGCGACCCTGAAGGATCGCTTCGGCAAACTTCCCTTTGAAGCTTCTGATCATGACCGAAACGTATCCTGCGGAGATACGTCTGGCAAGATATTGGTATCCTCAGGAGATACGACAAGCGCTCGACACTGTCGGCCCACATGTCATCGTCATCCTGAGGCGCTCGCCGCTTGGCGAGCCTCGAAGGATGCGGCCACGGACGCCGTCGCTTGGGGCCATCCAATTTCGTTTGGGCGGGGATGACCGCCGAGGAGGGCACCCCACCGATTGCCCCCAATCCCCGGATGTGATTTATGACAGTTCCGTGACAAAGGGCCGCCGGGCGGTTCCACTCACGCCTTCTGTCCTGATTTCTGGGTGCCCCGCATGATGCGCTTGTTCCGATCCTTTCTGCCGCGGGAGGAGCGGTTCTTCGACCTGTTCGCCCAGCATTCGCGGGCGGTGAGTGAGGGGGCCAAGGCGCTGGCGGGGATGCTGGAAGGCGGCGAGGAAACGCCGGTCTATTGCCAGCGCGTCAACCAGTTTGAGAACGACGCCGACAACATCACGCGTGAAGTGCTGACCGCTGTGCGCCGCTCCTTCATCACCCCGTTCGACCGCATCGACATCAAGAACCTGATCGGCGCGATGGACGATAGCATCGACCAGATGCAGCAGACCGCCAAGGCCGTGATGCTGTTCGAGGTGCGCCAGTTCGAGCCGCCGATGCGCGAGATCGGCACGATCCTGGTGCAATGCGCCGACCTGATCGGCCAGGCCGTGCCGCTGATGGACAAGATCGGTGACAATGTCGGATTGCTCACCGCGCTCACCGAGGAGATCGGCAAGCTCGAGGGCCGCGTCGATGATCTTCACGATATCGGCCTGAAGGAGCTGTATCTCAAGCATCGCAACGCCAATACCATGGACTTCGTGGTCGGCGCCGAGATCTACAAGCATCTCGAAAAGGTGGCGGATCGTTTCGACGACGTCGCCAACGAGATCAGCAGCATCGTCATCGAGCAAGTGTAAGGGCAGGGCCAGTGGACGCCTCCCTCGCACTCCCCGTGCTGGTCGGCCTGATCGCCGTCGCACTGCTGTTCGATTTTCTCAACGGGTTGCACGATGCCGCGAATTCCATCGCGACCATCGTCTCCACCCGCGTGCTCAGGCCGCAATATGCGGTGTTCTGGGCGGCCTTCTTCAATTTCATCGCCTTCATGGTGTTCGGCCTGCATGTGGCCAACACCATCGGGACCGGGATCATCGATCCCGGTGTGATCGATTCCGCGGTCATCTTCGCCGCGCTGATCGGCGCCATCGTCTGGAACTTGATCACCTGGGCGCTCGGCATTCCCTCGTCATCCTCGCATGCGCTGATCGGCGGCCTGCTGGGGGCAGGGCTGGCCAAGGCCGGCCTTTCGGCTGCCGTGTGGAGCGGGCTGCTGAAGACGCTGCTGGCCATCGTGCTGTCGCCGCTGGTGGGTTTCCTGCTGGCGCTGGTGCTGGTGGCGATCGTGTCCTGGGCCTCGGTGCGCTCGACACCCTTTGCCGTGGACCGCGCCTTCCGTGTGCTGCAATTCGTCTCCGCCTCGCTCTATTCCCTCGGCCATGGCGGCAATGACGCGCAGAAGACCATGGGCATCATCGCGGTGCTGCTCTATTCGCAGGGCTATCTCGGCTCGGAATTCTCGGTGCCGTTCTGGGTCGTGATCTCGTGCCAGGCCGCGATGGCGCTGGGCACCCTGATGGGCGGCTGGCGCATCGTCCGCACCATGGGCCTGCGCATCACCAAGCTGACCCCGATGCAGGGCTTTTGCGCCGAGACCGGCGGCGCCGCGACCCTGTTCGCCGCGACCTTCATGGGCGTGCCGGTGTCGACGACGCACACCATCACCGGCTCCATCGTCGGCGTCGGTGCGGCCCGCCGCGTCTCGGCCGTGCGCTGGAACGTGGCGAGCTCCATCGTCTATGCCTGGGTGATCACGATTCCGGCTGCGGCGATCGTTGCCGCGGTGACGTGGTGGGCGGTGAAGCTGCTGCATCTGAGTTTTATCTGAGGCCCGTAGCCCGGATGCAGCGAAGCGCAATCCGGGAGCCAGAGCTTCAACAGATCGTCGGTCCCCGGATTTCGCTGCGCTCCATCCGGGCTACCACAACGCCTCAGCTCACCAGCTTGAGCCCCGCGATCCCCGCCACGATCAGCCCGATACAGGCGATCCGCGCCACCGTGGCCGGGTCGCCGAACAGGTAGATCCCGAGCGCCGCCGTGCCCACCGCGCCGATGCCGGTCCACACCGCATAGGCGGTTCCCATCGGCAGTTCCTTCAGCGCCAGTGCCAGCATGCCCACCGAGGCCGCCATGCTGGTCAGCGTCAGCACCGAAGGCACGAGCTTCGTAAAACCCTCGGTATATTTCAGCCCGACGGCCCAGCCGACCTCGAGCAGGCCTGCAATGAACAGAATGAACCAGGCCATGGACAGCCCCCTGAAAAAGGCAGGGCCGTCCCTGCGGTGAATGAAAATTTGGAGGTCGTCCTCGCGCGTTCTATATGGGTGCAGAGCGCGCCCGCCGCAACGCGGCCGAAGGTCGCCGCATCCCGCAAAAACCCTTGAAATCGCTCCCTTTCCCTGCCACAGCCCGCATCATGTCCGACACCGCTGCCATCTCCAATTCCGCCGCGTCCCCGCTCGCCCTCGAAGTGGCCCGCCGCCGCACCTTTGCGATCATTTCGCATCCTGACGCCGGCAAGACCACGCTGACGGAAAAGCTGCTGCTGTTCGGCGGCGCCATCAATCTGGCCGGCCAGGTCAAGGCCAAGGGCGAGCGCCGCAACACGCGCTCGGACTGGATGAAAATCGAGCGCGACCGCGGCATCTCCGTCGTCACCTCGGTGATGACCTTCGAATTCCAGGGCCATGTCTTCAACCTGCTGGATACGCCCGGCCACGAAGACTTCTCGGAAGACACCTATCGCACGCTCACCGCCGTCGACAGCGCCATCATGGTGATCGACGCCGCCAAGGGTATCGAGGCGCGCACGCTAAAACTGATCGAGGTCTGCCGCCTGCGCGACATCCCGATCATCACCTTCGTCAACAAGATGGACCGCGAGAGCCGCGACATCTTCGATCTGCTCGACGAGATCGAGAAGACGCTGGCGCTCGACACCGTGCCGATCAACTGGCCGGTCGGCCGCGGCCGCGATTTCGTCGGCACCTATGACATCGAAACCGGCGGCATTCGCCTGCTCGAAGGCGGGGGCGCCAAGACCGGCGCGGGCGAACAGATCGACATCTCCGACCTCGCCAGCCGCAACCAGAATCTCGACGCCGATGAAATCGCCGGCGAACTCGAACTGGTGAAGGAAGCCGGCAAGCCGTTCGACCTGCAGGCGTTTCGCGAAGGCCACATGACCCCGGTCTATTTCGGCTCGGCGCTGCGCAATTTTGGCGTCGGCGATTTGCTGGAGGGTCTCGGCCGTTTCGCGCCGTCGCCGCGCGCGCAGGAGGCGGATATCCGCAAGGTGGAAGCCGAGGAGCCGCGCATGTCGGCCTTCGTGTTCAAGATCCAGGCGAACATGGATCCGAACCACCGCGACCGCATCGCCTTTGCGCGCCTGTGCTCGGGCAAGCTGACCCGCGGCATGAAAGCCAAGCTCGTCCGCACCGGCAAGAACATGTCGCTGTCGAGCCCGCAATTCTTCTTCGCCCAGGACCGTGCCATCGCGGATGAAGCCTATGCCGGCGACGTGGTCGGCATCCCCAATCACGGCACGCTGCGCATCGGCGACACGCTGACGGACGGCGAGGACATCACTTTCATCGGCGTGCCGTCATTTGCGCCCGAAATCGTCCGCCGCGTCCGTCTCGGCGATGCCATGAAGGCGAAGAAGCTGAAGGAAGCCCTGCAGCAGATGTCGGAAGAGGGCGTCGTACAGGTGTTCCGCCCCCGCGACGGCGCGCCGGCGCTGGTCGGCGTGGTCGGCCCGCTGCAGCTCGACGTGCTCAAGGCGCGCCTCGATGCCGAGTATCAGTTGCCCGTGAGTTTCGAAATTTCCGAATTCTCGCTGGCGCGCTGGATTTCGTCCGACGACGCCAAGAAGCTCGACACCTTCATGAACGCCAACAATTCCGGCGTCGCCGACGACGTCGACAACGATCCGGTGTTCCTGGCGAAGAACGACTTCTATCTGAACTACACCAAGGAACGCGCCGAAGGCATCGTATTCTCGAGCGTGAAGGATGTGAAGAAGAAGGGGTGATCCTTTCTTCTCCCTCCCTCAAGCGGCGAAGCCGCGCCGTGGGGAGGGTGGATCGACGGCGTAGCCGTCGAGACGGGTGGGGCGCTTCCACGAACTCCGACGTCACGTGGGGATAGACCCCACCCCGTCCTCCGCCCATCGATGCTTCGCATCGCCGGGCCTCGCCGACCCTCCCCACTGCGCGGCTGCGCCGCTTGGGGAGGGATGACGTGGGCGCGATTTTACATGCTTAAGATAGATGCGACGAAAGCCCCGATCCTGTCGGCATTGCGTGAATCTGAGCCGCTAGCGATCGTTGTGTTTCCATTATACGCAGCGCTATCTGCGCGCAGTCATAGAGGCTGACCAAGGGACGGACGGCTGAGTTGGCTTTAGGCCCAGGTGCTTGATCGCAAATGCCCAAGCAAGCAGAATATCTTACATCTTTCGGAAGTGACTCTTGGGAGGGAGCTATGAACTGGGATCGTGTAAATGTCTGGACCAATACACTCTACACTCTAATTCATTCACTAAGCCTGTCTAAGAAGATCGGTTTCGGAAATCTGTCACTCGTGGGCGAGAGTATTGCTGATGCAGGCGGATGGGTTAGCCCGGGTTGCTCGTACGATTCCGTTTTATTGAGCAAGGCGCTTGGGAAAGCAAAAGTGACTTTTCGCCGCGATCCAAATGCCCATTTCGGTGAGATATCTCATCAGATAATCAAGATGCTTTTGCAGGATCTTGTAGTTATTTTTGATGAAATGATGGCAGAAAATATAACTGCCCATGGAGGGAGTCCAGCCAATTATCCTCAGTCTAAGGTCTCTCAATTGAGACAGTTCTTAAGTCCAAAATATGATTGGGCGTGGCAGGGATGTCTTGAATTGGTTGCTGTCCGAAATGTGCTTACTCATAGTGACGGCGTTTGGAATGAACGATCTATCAAAATTGTGAGCCCATTCCTTGCTGTTGCACCCAACGAAGGGGACAAGTTGATTGTTGGGTTTCCTATGCTATTTCGATTTAGAAAGGCGATGCGAACCTTGCTAAACGAGACGAAGAAAAAATAGCTGGAATTAAAGGAAGCATGGGTCTGGTCAGTTACATTGCCGCTCCTCCACCATCTTTTTAATATTCCCCAGCCCCAATTCCGCCTCCGCATCGATCCTTGCCACGATCTCCGCGCTCGCTTCCTTTGGCCGCGCCGGATTGCGCACTGTGCGGATGAACTTCGTCCCGCCATCCACCGTGTGACACACATACTGCACCACGATCGGCCCGATCGCGCTCATATGCGTCAGGCCGATCCACAGCCGCGGGCGTTCGCAGGCGATCACCAGCCAGTCGAGCGAGACCGGGCCGGAGCGCGTCGACCAGTGCTCGTGAAAGGTGTCGCCAAATCCCATCGGACGGTCGTCGCAATCGATCTCGTGGGAGGAGGGCAGCCATTCCGGCCATGATTTCGGATTGGTGACATAATCGAACACGGCGTCCGGCGTCGCCGCGATCACGACGGAATGGCTGCGCTCGAACGGATGCGTGCTGTCGGTGGGCTTGAGGTCCATGGTGGTCATGTCGGCGTTTCCTGCTTGTTATTGTCCGCAGAGTGCAGGACGCCGCTGGCCGGGACAAGCCCGGCCATGACGGCGTCACATTGCGGGTGACGGAGAATTGACGTCACGCCGTTGATCTCGAGGCGCCGGTCTGCGTTGAGGATGCATGATGCGTCGTGGTCTGCTCACTCTTGTCATCATTGCCGCTGCGGCCTCCAGCGCCCATGCCGAGACGCGCCGTCTGCGCGCGGGCGATGCGGTGCCGTTCGCGCATGCGCCCTGCAGCCTGCTCGATGGTCCGCCTTGCGCGCCCTATACCTGCAGCCTGCTGGAGAACAACGGGCCGTGCATCCCCGAGATCGATTATCCCATCGGGCAGAATCTGCAGGTCACGGTGATGTCCAAACCGCCAGACGACAGAACGGACTGGTATCGCAAGCCCGATCATGATCTCGACAATCTCGGCGATCTCTTTGCGGCGCTGCGCTCGTGCTGGACGCCACCCGCGCGCGATGTCGCCCGCGCAGGCATGCAGATGTCGGTGATGTTTTCCTTCAACCGTGCGGGCAAGCCGATCGCGCCGCCGCGCATGACCTTCGCCTCCCATGACGCGCCAAAAGAGGCGCGCGACACCTATCTCAAGGCCATCAATGACTCGCTGAGCGGCTGCCTGCCGCTCAAACTGACCGGGGCGCTGGGCGGCGCCATTGCCGGGCGGCCGATCATGATCCGCTATGTCGACAATCGCGAATTCGGCGACGGGGCAGGGCCCGTGCGCTGACATGCGCAGCGCCGGCTTTGAACCGGTCTGCCGCTCGCCGCGACGAACCGGAACCACAGGGGCATCCGCTGCGGAATGCCATCCCTCATGCAAGCTGATTGGAGTTTTGGATGTTGAAATGGTTGGGCTGCACCGCCGTCGCCGCATTGTTCGCGATTGTCCAAGTCGAACCGGGCCTTGCCCAGAGCGCACCGCCGGCCGAGAAGGCCGAGCCGGCTGCTGCGGCCGAGAAGACGGCGGACAAGCCGGCGGTCGACAAACCGGCCGAGAAGCCAGCGGAGAAGCCCGTTGCCGAGAAGCCGGCGGCCGCGCCCCCGGCAGCCGAACGCTCAACCACCGACAAGGCCGCCACCGAGAAGCCCGCGCCTGATCGCGCAGTCTCCGACAAGGCGACTGCCGACAAGCCCGCCGAGAAGGAAGCGGTGCGCTCGCCCGCCAAGCCGATGGCCGAGAAGCCGGCGGCCGACAAGGCTGCGGCGGCCGACGACGAGAAGCCGAAGAAGAAAAAGAAGATGACCCGCCAGCAGGAGCTGGATCACTCCATCGACACCGGCACCGTCCCCGCGCGCTATCGCAGCCAGGTGCCGAAGGAGTATCACCAGTTCATTCCGTTCGCGAAACAATGAGCCCTTAATCTCTCCCCGCAGAAGGGCGGGGAGAGATTAGGCTGGAGCCTCGCCTTGTGCGTATGATCGTCGCGAGCTTGCGTCGGTCTACGGGCCGGCGGTCATGCGTCGCCGCGTGAATTCCCCGAACCAGTGCCGGATCCAGCTTTCGCAAGCCGCGACTGTCCGCAGGATCGGTTTCTTCCGCTGCATGACGGGACGTTCGACGAAGTGCCATGACGCCGCCGCGATGGGGATCGTCAGCGCGACGCTGAGCAGGAAGTTCACATACCAGATCCGCTGTTGCGGCAGCAGTTCGGCGACGACCTGCTGAACCGGGTAGCCGTAGAGATAGATCCCGTAGGAATAGTCGGCCAGCGCGAGGACGGGCAGGTTGGGCACGATCAGGGCCAGGCCGAGATAGACCGTGATATAGGCAACGAACATCGATGCCAGGTCCTCTCCGACGCGCGTCGAGGCATAGAGCAGCAGCGCATAGGCGACAGCGCTGACGATGGCTCCGCTCATCGACAGTCTGATCCACGACCTGCCCATATACAGCGCAACGCCGAACAGGAAACAGATCACCAGCATGCGACCCGGAGGCTGGGCGGTGGAGGCCGGCTTTTCACTCAGAAAGTCGCGCAGCAACAGCAGCAGGAATGCTGCGCCAAGCAGCGCCAGAAACAGGCGCGGGCGACGGGTGGCGCCGACAAGCGCAAACAGGGCCAGCGCAAGATAGCATTCGAGCTCATGCGGAACGGTCCACAGCTGTCCGTTCACCAGGCCGGGCGTCGGCAGCGTCGTGAACAGGCCCGGCAGATAATAGTGAATGTAGCCGAACACATTCAGGAAATACTGGTGCAGAAGCGGATCGGAAAAATAGGCGCGCGGCGGCAGCAGCGTGAAGAGGGGACCGATCAGGAGCGCCGAGATCACGACTTCGACGGTGAGTGCCGGGAAAATCCGGATCACGCGAAGCGTGAGGAAGGCCGGCAGATTGTTGCGCTCGAGGCTGCCGGCGACGAGGAACCCGCTGAGCGCGAAGAAGGACGGGACGATGAACCAGATCAGCGGCTTCAGAGGCCCGTTATAGAACCAGCTTTCGGCTTCCATGCCGTAGCAGACCGCGACCGAGTGCCAGAGAATGACCGACAAAGCGAGGGTGACCCGCAATATGTCGAAGCCGGGCGGGCGGCCATGCGCGATGTCCCATTTGTCGCCGAGTGTCATCTTGCTGCGCTCCCTGTCGAGCGACCGACAATCCGCGAACCGCGGTCGCATTGCCGGGGCAAAATGTCACGGCATGGCGCAGCCGACTTGATGACCGTCAAACGGACAGCGGGTTCCAATGTTGCACGGGACGGCAGCAGGTCAGCACGCGTGGTGCACAAATGCGCCTTACACGATCCTGATCCCCGCCGCGTGCTTACACTCACCCGGAGCGCGGCTGGCGGCCTGGTCGCGCTTGTCGAGTGGATTTATGCAGCGAGCTCTTCAGGCCATCGCTCATGAATTTCACGAAGGCCGAGACCTTCGGCAGGGGATACTGGCTGCGCGGCCACAACAGGCGCAGCGCGCGGCGCTTCTTGTCGAGATGGGGCAGGACCTCCCGCAACCGGCCGTCCGCGATGCGATCCGCGACGGCAAAGTCCGGGATCGAGGCGATGCCGCATCCGGCTTCGGCCAGGCGGATCAGCGGCTCCAGCGACGTCGTGGCCAGCGCCACCGGCAGGATCACGTCGTCGGGGATGCCGGGCCCCCAGTCGGTCAGCTTTCCGGATTCGTAGAAGCGATGATGCAGCAGGCGGTGCTTCATCAGATCGGATGCTTTGCGCGGCACGCCCGATCGGACCAGATAGCTCGGCGCAGCAACCAGGCATGAGGCGAAATCGCCGAGCTTCACATGCATGAGCCGGCTGTCGCGGACTTCGCCTGACCGGATCACGGCGTCGAAACCGTCATCGATCACATCCACCAGCCGATCATTGTAGTCGATGTCGAGTTCGACATCCGGATATCGGTCCACGAACGCGCCGATCAGCGGCGTGAGCAGATCGCCGGCAAACGGCACGCTGACGCGCAGTCGTCCCTGCGGGCGCGCCGTGGTCTGCGCCAGTTCGGCTTCTGCGGCTTCCAGCTCACCAAGAATGCGCCGGCATCTAGCAAGAAAAACCTCGCCCTCGCGCGTCAGCCCGATGGCGCGGGTCGAGCGGTGAAAGAGCCGGGCACCCAGCTGCTCTTCAAGCTTGGCGATGGTCTTTCCGATCGCGGATGACGACAGGCCGAACTGCTGTCCCGCCAGCTTGAAGCTCCGCAGCTCTGCCGCCTGCACGAAGGCCGTCATTGCACTCACGCTGTCGACCCGGATCGCCATGATATCCTTTTCGTCCGCAATGTTCGGAACTGCGGCCTGTTTATCATCCGTTCCAGCAACATTAGTCAATGGAAATGGGCCCGCGTATCGCGGCGCCGGAACGGAGGACGATGACATGACCACGCTGTTCGATCCCATTGCGCTCGGCGCACTCGCCGCGCCCAATCGCGTCATCATGGCGCCGCTGACCCGCTCCCGCGCCACGCGCGACGCCGTGCCGACCCCGATGATGGTCGACTACTATGCGCAGCGCGCGTCGGCCGGGCTGATCATCAGCGAGGCGGTCGGCGTCTCGCGCCAGGGCAACGGCTTCACCTACACACCGGGACTGTGGTCCGACACGCAGATGCGCGCCTGGCAGCCTGTGACGCGCGCCGTCCACGACCGCGGTGGGCTGATCATGGCCCAGCTGGCGCATACGGGCCGTGCAGGGCATCCGTCCGTGATTGGCGAGCAGCCTGTCTCATCCAGCGCCACCATCTCGCCGGTCGATGTCTGGACCTATGACGGACCGAGGCCCGCGGTACGGGCGCGCCCGCTCGCGCCGGCGGAGATCGCCGGCATCGTCGCCGATTTCGCCCGTGCCGCACATCGCGCCATGGAGGCCGGTTTCGACGGGGTGCAGATCCATGCCGCGAATGGCATGTTGATCGATCAGTTCCTGCGCAACAGCGGCAATCTCCGCACCGACGACTATGGCGGGAGCATCGACAACCGCCTGCGTCTGCTGGACGAGGTGACGCGCGCGGTGGCGGGCGCCGTGGGCGCCAACCGTACGGCCGTCCGTCTGTCTCCGAACGGCGAGGTCTGGGGCGTGGACGACAGCGATCCGACCCCGCTCTTCGTGGCGGCGGCGAAGCGGATGAACACGATCGGGATCGCATTCCTGGAATTGAAGGAGGCAATTCCCGATGGCGCGTTCGTCGCGTCCGACGTGCCGCATCAGTCGCCGATGATGCGCCCGCATTTCGACGGACCGATCATCCTCAACAGCGATTACGACCTCGTGCGCGCCCAGTCCGTGCTCGACAGCGGTGTGGCCAATGCCATCAGCTTCGGTCGCGCCTTCATCGCCAATCCCGATCTGGTCCAGCGCTTGCGCGAGGGCGCGCCGCTGAGCGAGGCGAAGGCGGAAACCTTCTACAGCCAGGGCGCCGAGGGATATGTCGATTATCCCTCGCTGGCGGATGTGAAATCCGCCGCCTGAACCTGCCGCGCGCTGCCGAGCACCATCCGCACCCCATAGCCATACATCGAAGGAGCCCAACATGGACTGGAATGCCAATCGCGATCATCTCATGACCAATGTCGGCAAGCTGCAGCAGCTGTCGCCCGATACGCTCAAGGGCTACCTGACCGCATCCGGTGCCGGCCGCAAGACCGCGCATCTGGACGAGAAGACACGTCAGCTCATCTCGCTGGCGGTTGCGGTCACCACGCGCTGCGACGGCTGCATCTCGATCCATAGCAACGAAGCCGTCAGAGCCGGCGCCACCCGCGAGCAACTGGCCGAAGCACTTGGCGTTGCGGTCGCGATGAATGCGGGTGCCGCGCTCGTTTACTCCACCCGTGCCCTCGAGGCGTTCGACGAAGCAACAAGCGCCTGACGCAAAGGGGCGAACCATGAGCGACATCCTGCAGAACCAGCCATCGGGCTATGTGCCGCCCAAAGTCTGGACCCAGGCGAAGGTCTATGGCGGCGCGTTTGGTCGGTCGAACCGTCCGGTGTCGGGCGCGACCTTCGACAGCACGCTGCCGGTCGGGGTGCATCCGCTGCAGCTCTACTCGCAGGGGACACCGAACGGGCAGAAAGTGACGATCATGCTGGAGGAACTGTTGGCGGCCGGCTATTCGGATGCCGAATACGATGCCTGGCTGATCGACATCTTCAACGGAGATCAGTTCGGCAGCGGCTTCGTCGGCATCAACCCGAATTCGAAGATTCCGGCACTCGTGGATCACTCGATCAGCCCTGCATTGCCGGTGTTCGAGAGCGGCTCGATCCTTGTCTATCTCGCCGAGCGGTTCGGCGCATTCCTGCCGACCGAACGTCGGGCGCGCACCGAGACCGTCAACTGGCTGATGTGGCAGATGGGCACGGCGCCATTCGTCGGCGGCGGCCTCGGGCATTTCTATGCCTATGCGCCGTTCAAGATCGAATATGCGATCGATCGCTACGCGATGGAGGTCAAACGCCAATTGCATGTCCTGGACACGCATCTGGCGTCGCATGAATTCCTTGCGGGTGAGCAGTACACGATCGCCGACATGGCGGTCTGGCCATGGCATCCCGGCAGTCTTTACGGCGTCTACAACACGCATGAATTTTTGGCCGTCGAGCAATACCCGCATCTGCTGCGCTGGTACCGATCCATCGCCGCGCGCCCCGCGGTCGCACGCGGCCGCATCGTCAACCGCACCAGTGGTGCGCCGGGCGAGTTTTTACGCGAACGGCATGCTGCGTCGGATTTCGACCGACTGAATGGATGTTAGGAACGGCAGCCTTCTTAACCTTTCCCCGCAAAAGGGCGGGGAGAGGTTAAGACCTCACTCGATCCTGATCCCCGCCGCCTTGATCACATCGGCCCACAGCGCCTTCTCGTCACTCATGCGCTTCTTCAATTCCTCCGGCGTGGTGGGCGACGGCGTGATCAGTTGCGCCTTCAGCTTCTCGATCACCGCCGGCTCCGTCAGCGTCTTGCGGACTTCCGCATTGATCGCGGCCACCACATCCTTCGGCAGTCCACCCGGACCGACCAGCGCATTCCACGCATCCGACTGCACATCGACGCCACTTTCCTTCAGCGTCGGCACATCCGGCAGGAATGGTGAACGCTGCGCCGTGGTCACCGCAAGGATCTTCACGGCCCCGGTCGCCAGCTGCGGCGTCACGCCGATGGCGGGGAGGCATGCCACCTGCACATCGCCGCGGATCAGCGCGGTGGTGGCAGCGGGCGAGGAGGGATAGGGGATGTGCACCATCTTCACGCCGGCCTTCTGCGCGATCGCTTCCATGCAGATCTGCGACAGCGTGCCGACGCCGATCGAGCCATAAGCGAGACCCTTGTTGTCCGCCTTCGCCTTGGCGAGCAGCTCCGCCACCGAATTGACGCCAAGGCTCGACGGCACCGCGAGCGCGCTCGGCAGCTGCGTCAGCAGCGTGATCGGTGCGATGTCCGTATCAGGATTGTAAGGCAGCTTCGCAAACAGCAGCGTGTTGATCGCCAGCGGTCCGCCGAGCGAGATGCCGATGGTCGCGCCATCCGGCGCCGCCTTGGCAATCGCATCGGTGCCGATATTGCCGGAGGCGCCGGGCTTATTCTCCACCACGAAATTGGTGCCGGGATGCCGCGCAGCAAGGCTGTCCGCCAGCACGCGGCCGACGATGTCCGGGCTGGCGCCGGGGCCGAACGGCACGATGATGCGCACGAATTTCGGTGGCCAGACGGCTTGCGCGGAGGCGGCGTTCGGGACGGCCAGAAGCAGCAGCGCGGCAAGCGCGCCGCGCATGCGGGCAGAGGTGGTGGCGTTTCGCAGCATTGCGCGTTTCCCCAGAAAAGTGATACCGGACGTCGTCCCGCCCGGTCGTAAAACGAGCGGGACCATAATTGGAATTTCAGGGCGAGCAACCCATCCGGCACGCAACCGCCCTGCGAGAGAACATGATCATGGGCTTGAGCGTGATGATCCTTGGCCTCGTGCTGTTTCTCGGCATCCATCTCTTCATCACGAACCGCGATGCGCGTGCCGACCTGATCGCCCGGATCGGCGAGGGCGGCTACAAGATCGCCTTCTCGCTCGTCTCCGTGGTCGGCCTCGCGCTGATCGTCTGGGGCTATGCCAGTTACCGCGCCAATGGCTGGATCGATGTCTGGTATCCGCCGGTGGCGATGAAGCACATCACCATTTTGCTGATGCTGCCCGCGGTGATCATGATCGCTGCCTCCTATATCCGCGGCCGCATCTACACCACGCTGAAACATCCGATGCTCGCCGGCATCAAGCTGTGGGCGCTGTCGCATCTGCTCGCCAATGGCGATCTCGGCTCGATCATCCTGTTCGGCTCGTTTCTCGCCTGGGCGGTGTTCGATCGCATCTCGCTGAAGCGTCGTCCCGACAGCGGCGCGCCGCCGATCCCGGTGGGCGGTGTCGCCAATGATGCGATCGCCGTCGGCGTCGGTGTCATCGCCTATCTTGCCTTGGCATTCGCCTTCCACCCGGTGGTGATCGGCGTGCCTGTGTTCGGAGCTTGAGACCATGTCCATTCAGTCAGCTGTCAAACGCAAGACCGCCCCCGATATCCTCGCGCGCAAGAATGGCGAGCCGATCGTGATGCTCACCTCGTATCACGCGCATACGGCCTCGCTGGTCGATCGCTATTGCGATGTCATTCTCGTTGGTGACTCGCTGGGCAACGTGATGCACGGCTTCGAGACCACGGTGCCGGTGACGCTGGAGATGATGATCCTGCAGGGCCACGCTGTCATGCGCGGCTCGAAGCAGTCGCTCGTCGTCGTCGATATGCCGTTCGGTTCTTACGAGGCGTCGAAGGAGCAGGCGTTTCATTCCGCCGCGCGCATCATGAAGGAAACCCATTGCGGCGCCGTGAAACTGGAAGGCGGCGCGCGCATGGCGGAGACGATTGCGTTTCTCACCGAGCGCGGCATTCCCGTGATGGCGCATATCGGCCTGACGCCGCAGTCGATCAATGCGCTCGGCTCGTTCCGTTCGCAGGGCAAGGACGAAGCCGAAGCGCTCGCGCGCGGCGAGAATGTGAGCGGGCCGATTCAGAACGATGCGATTGCGGTCGCGCAAGCTGGTGCGTTCTCGGTGGTGATCGAAGCGGTGGCCGAACCGGTCGCGCGAAAAATCACGCAGACGATTGCGATCCCGACCATCGGCATCGGCGCCAGCTCGGCCTGCGACGGCCAGGTGCTGGTGCTGGAAGACATGCTCGGCCTCAATGCCCGGGTGCCGAAATTCGTGAAGAAGTACGGCAATCTCGGTTCCATGATCGAGGAAGCCATCGAAGGCTATGCCAACGAAGTACGCTCGCGCGCGTTTCCGGGGCCGGAGCATGTGTATGGTGGCAAGCCGAAGGCGTGATGCGTCCTGCCTCTGAGTTGCCACAAGATTCGCGCGCAGATCGGGGAATTCGGCGCGCAATTCGGTGTTGAAAGTTCGGGGCTGAGAGCGAAGGACGATCGCCATGAAGGTCTTGAAACTGCTCGGCTTTGCCGCCGCGCTGGCGCTGCTGCCGCAAGCCGGCCACACAGAGGACGCAAGGCGGCCGCAGCACGTCCGGCCGCGCGCCGAGCAGCCGCGCCAAGTCGTTGATCCCACGACGGTTATGCGCGGAAACGCGGCGCTTGGCGGCAACAATGCCAATTCCGCCTTCGGCGACAACAGCGCCAATTCCAATGCCAATGGCCGCACCAGCGGCGGGGCAGGCGGGATGAACTGACGCGCGCGAATTTGGTTTGCGCCTTCAGCGTTTCGGGATAACACCTTGATCGCCAACGCCTTGATCGCGTTGGCTTTGCCTTGCCAATGCCATAACGCTAGGGTATCGCCGCCGCGATGCGCGGGCGAATGCCCTTGCGCCGCTCGGGGTGAGCGCGGCCGATCCGTACCAGGAAATCTCTAAGTGTCTGAATTATTTAATGAAGTCGACGAGGACCTGCGTCGCGAGCAGCTCAAGCGGATCTGGGAGAAATATTCCCTCCTGATCATTCTGGTCGCCGTTCTCATCGTCGGCGGCGTCGGCGGCTGGCGCGCTTACAGCTATCTCGAGGGCAAGAAGGCTGCCGAAGCGGGCGCGGCCTTTGATAAGGCTTCGGAATTGTCCGAGCAGAACAAGCCGGCGGAAGCCGAAGCCGCCTTCACCAAGCTCGCCGCCGAGGCCCCGGCAGGCTATCGCACCATGGCGCGCCTCCGCGCCGCCGGTGAAGCCGCCAAGCGCGATCCAGCGGCTGCCGTGAAGCTCTATGACGAGGTCATCGCAGACAATACCGTGGGCGCCAACGAGAAGGATCTCGCCCGCGTCCGCGCCGGCACTTTGCTCGTGGAAACAGCGGCTTATGATGCGCTGCTGGCGAAGCTCGAGCCCGCCACAACGGCGGCCGGCACCTATCGCCATTCCGCACGCGAACTGCTCGCACTGGCTGCCTGGAAGGCCGGTAATGCCGCCGATACCCGCAAATGGGTCGAGGCGATCTCCAACGACAACGATACGCCATCCAGCATCCGCACCCGCGCCGAGTCGCTGCAGGCGCTGCTGCCGCCCGCGGCCAAGAGCTGAGCTGCGCTGAGCCGCGGCCGTCCGAACGAATTTGAGTGAGATGCCTATGCGCTCGTCGATGCAACGTCTTGTTTCCGCTGCTGTTCTCGTCACGCTCGCCAGCGTGCTGACGGGCTGCGGCGGCGCGTCGAGCTGGGATCCGTCGGATCTGCTCGATTTCATGGACACCAAGAAAAAGCTGCCCGGCGACCGCAAGCCGGTCTTCCCTGAAGGCGTTCCCGGTCTCGAGCAGGGCGTGCCGCGCGATCTCTACAAGGAAAGCGTCCAGCGCCAGCAGGCCGAACAGGCCGCCGCTGCTGCAGCCGCCACAGCCCCGCCGCCACAGGCCGCGCCAGGTGCACCGACCGGCCGCAAGGCCACAAAGTCGCGCAGCCGCGGTGATGTCGAGGTCGGCAATGTCCGCCAGGACGGCGCGCCCGATGCAGCCGCTGCGGAAGAGGGCAGCGCTGCCGGCGTCGCGCAGCCGCCAGCCGGCCGCAAGATCACCCGCCGCCGCACCACCGCGCCGCCGGCGGAGGAGCCGGCTGCCGCACCGGCTCAGCAGCAGCAACAGCAGCCGTCGTCGGCATTCCCGGCGCCGATGCCCTCGGGAAGCTTTTCGCGTTAAGTTCGCTCTCGCTTTTTCTTTTGTTGGAGCATGATCCGCCCGAAAACCGGGTACGACTTTTCGGGATCATGCTCCGGCATTGACAGGTCGTCCGTCACGGCCGCACGGATCACCTATGTCTTACACGATCGCCATCATCGGCCGGCCCAATGTCGGCAAGTCCACGCTGTTCAACCGTCTCGTCGGGCAGAAGCTGGCGCTCGTCGATGACACGCCGGGCGTCACCCGCGATCGCCGCGAGGGCGCAGCCAAGCTCGGCGATCTCGAATTCACCATCATCGACACCGCCGGTCTCGACGAAGGTGCCAAGGGCTCGCTCACCGCGCGCATGCAGGAGCAGACCGAGACGGCGATCGAACTCGCCGATGCGCTGTTCTTCGTCATCGACGCGCGAATGGGCCTGACGCCGAACGACCGCGCTTTCGCCGATTTCGCGCGTCGCGCCAACAAGCCGGTGCTGCTGCTCGCCAACAAAAGCGAGGGCAAGCATGGCGAAGTCGGCGCGATGGAAAGCTACGCGCTCGGCCTCGGCGATCCCATCCAGATCTCCGCCGAGCATGGTGAGGGCATGGGCGAGCTCTATGACGAGCTTGCCAAGCTGATGCCGGAGCCAATTGAGGAAGAGGACGAAGAGGAGCCGATCGCGGAGGAGTGGAGCGATGAAGAGATTGCCACGCGCCCGATCCGCGTTGCCATTGTCGGCCGTCCCAACGCCGGCAAGTCGACCACCATCAATCATCTGCTTGGCGAAGAACGCCTGCTGACCTCGCCGGAAGCCGGCACCACGCGTGACAGCATCTCCGTGGAGGTCGACTACAAGGGTCGCTATTTCCGCATCTTCGATACCGCCGGCCTGCGCAGGCGCTCGCGCATCGAGGAGAAGCTGGAAAAGCTTTCCGTCGCTGACGCACTGCGCGCTGTTCGCTTCGCCGAAGTCGTCGTGATGATGATGGACTCGCAGAACAAGTTCGAAGAGCAGGATCTGCGCATCACCGACCTCGTCGAGCGCGAGGGGCGTGCGCTCGTCCTTGCCGTCAACAAGTGGGATCTGGTCGAGAAGCGCGGCGGCATGATCGGCCAGCTGCGCACCGAGGCCGATCACTGGCTGCCGCAGATCAAGGGCGTGCCGATCGTCGCGATCTCCGGCCTGATGGGCGAGGGCATTGATCGCCTGATGGCGGCGATCCAGGACGCCTACAAGATCTGGAATCGCCGTATCGCCACGGCAGCGCTGAATCGCTGGTTCGAGGACGCCATCTCGACCAACCCGCCGCCGGCTGTGTCGGGAAGGCGACTTAAGTTGAACTACATCACGCAGACCAAGGCACGTCCGCCGAGCTTCGTCGTATTCTGTTCGCGAGCGGATGCGGTGCCGACGAGCTATCTGCGCTATCTCACCAACAGCATGCGTGAAGCGTTCGAACTGCCGGGTACGCCGATCCGCATCACGCTGCGTGAGAAGGCAAATCCGTTTGCGCATAAGCGCAAGCGACCGAACTAAGCGAGAGCGCGTGACCTGTGCGTTCGTGACGCACGCCACCCGCTTACCAGTTTTGTAAAAAGCTTTCTCCCGTTACCGTTTCGGGGGCGCTCGTCGCAGGATCGAAAACGACTGCGCTAAATTCGTAACAGTCGCGCACTGTGCTTCCACCTATCGTCCCCTGGCGTTGAATCGACGCTGGAAATGCAAGGGGACTGACAATGAAGAAGATGCTGCTAGGAACGGTCGCGCTGGTCGCGCTGGCTGGTCCGGCATTCGCAGCCGACATGGCGCCGCGGATGTACACCAAGGCCGCGCCGGTCGTTGCGCCGATCTATAACTGGTCGGGCTTCTATGCCGGTATTCACGCCGGCTATACGTTTGGTGATCGCAGCGGCGTGGACACCGTGGGTCAGCTTCCTATCAACGTTACGAACGTTTTGGGTGGCGCGCGTCCGGCCTCAGTCGGCCTTGATCGCGATGGATTCATCGGCGGTGGTCAGATGGGTTGGAACTGGCAGTCGAACAGCCCTTGGGTATGGGGTCTTGAGGCTGACATCTCTTATACCGACATCAATGCGAGCCGCACGGTCGTCACTGCGCCGCTTCCCCCTGGTGTCGGCACCCTGAACAACACGTTCAGTTCTCGCATGGAGTACTTTGGCACGGTGCGTGGACGCCTCGGCTATGCATGGGATCGCACCATGGTCTATGCAACGGGCGGTCTTGCCTACGGCCAGGTTGAGAACAGTGCGGCCTTCTTTGGTCCAAGCCCGGCCAATCCGGTTCTGCAGTTTGTCGGCAGCAATCGCGACACGAAGACCGGCTACACTGTAGGCGGCGGTATCGAACATGCCTGGATGGGCAATTGGACTGTGAAGGCCGAATATCTTTATTACGATCTCGGCTCGACCACTATTGGCGTCAACGTCATTCCGGGCAGCGGCGGCGGCGGTACTGGCTACAACAGCGAGTTTAAGAACGACGGTCATATCGTTCGCGCCGGCCTGAACTATAAGTTCGGCGGGATGGGCTGGTAAACTCAGCCTTGCGAGACATGAAGCCCGGCTGTGAAGCCGGGCTTTTTTCATGCGCATGCGACGGTGAGAATCCAAAGTCGCAACAGTGCGCGGTGGCGCGTCGCGACCCGCATTCTATCGCTCGGTTGTGAGTTCGATCGGCTTTCGTGGTGTGATGGCGGAGGGGCCGGATGACTTCCGCCACGGCAGCAGCATCGCGACGCGATCGCGGTAGCGGCGATAGTCGTCGCCGAACAGATCGACCAGGTCGCGCTCTTCGAAATAGATGCCGACCAGAATGTAGCCGGTGGTCACGGCTGCGAACAGCAGATGTCCGACGGTCATGGTCGGTGCGGCCCAGAACGCGATGATGAAACCGAGATAGATCGGGTGCCGCACGAATTGGTAGTAAAGCGGCGTGCGGAATGTCGGTGCTGACGGATTCCGGTTCGACAGGTTCTGGATGACTTGCTGCAGTCCAAACAGTTCGAAGTGGTTGATGAGGAAGGTGCTGGTGAAAACGATGAGCCAGCCCAGCAACGACACGCCCGTGATGACCGTGGCGAGTTGTTCGTTGCGGATATGCCAGATGATGGCCGACATGGGCTGCCATTGCCAGAACAGCAACACCAAGGACAGGCTCGCGAGCAGCACATAGGTGCTGCGTTCGACCGAGGCCGGAATATAATGGGTCCACCAGCGCTTGAACGATTTTCGTGCCATGACGCTGTGCTGAACGGCGAAGATCAGCATCAAGGCGAGATTGACCAACAGGGCCGTGGCCCACGGCCTATCCGGTCCGGTGTCGATGTGTTTCGGGACGATCAGGCGATCGACGAAGCCGATCGCATACAGAATGGTCGCGAAGAAGATCAGATAGGATATCAGCCCATATAACAAGACGAGGAGGCGGGTCATGTGAGGCATCCTTGTGTGTGACGTGGTGGTTCGATGAAAGGCGTTCCGGATATGGAGTTCATCTCAGGCACCGTCTTCGGACGGGCCGTCGCGGGCGTCGTGCTGTTGCTGAAGACGTTTCGAGTCCGTGATCGCGACCTGCAGGGTCAGCCGGCGCTGCTGTGGATCGGCCGTTTGCGCGGATATGAGAACGGCCGAGGACTTCAGGCGGCAGCGAGGTGACTGTTCGCGCTTTGCTGATGCCGTGCCGGATTCGAGCGTCGTTCCTGAACATGCGGTCAATGCGCCCAGGCCGATCAGCGCGCCGGTCGTCAGCACGCGGAAGCGCAGACCCGTCCTTGCCTTGATCCTGCGCGCAATCGACCATGGACTGGTGTCCGCAACGTCGGTCTGAAGTCGGTTGGCATCGCGGGCGTCGAGTTCGCGCCGACGATCATTCAAATCTGTGATGGGGGCGCGGGCGCGCGTTGCCGGCCGTTCGGCTGCCGTGTCTCGGACATGCCGGTGCCGGAAGAAGCGGTGCGGATCGGTCCTGAGAGGCGTCGTCAGAAAATCGGTGATGGCTGCGCGAGACAAACCGGATTTTGATAGCGACTTGTCATCGACATGGATCAGGCGTGCGATCGCCTGCCGCATCAGAGCGTGTCCGGCCAGTCGAAAGCCGCGATCGACCGCCTTATTCAACCATTTCTTGGCCATATTCTTGTCCATCGTTAGAGCGCGATGCCGCAGTGGACATGCCTGTGTGGGGCTGCGGACCGTGATCGGAGGTTCAGAGCCTCACATGATCGAGACACCGCCATCATTTGCAGAGACACCGGATGTCGATCTCGGCGGTCAGGTGCTAGCTGATGTCCTGCGGTCGGTGCGGCTCAGCGGTGCGGTTTATCTGAATGCGAGTCTGACCGAGCCATTCGGGCTCATCAGTCCCAAGCATTTCGACGAACACACGCCGATGGCGCATCTGCGCCATGTCAGTATCTTTCACCTCGTCGCCGCGGGCGAATGCGTGGTCGAACTGGCCGATGGCCAGCGATATACGATCCGCGAAGGCGATATCATGCTGATGCCATTTCCAGACACGCACCGGTTCTATCGGGGCGATGGCGGCGCCATGGCATCGGCGCAGGATCTGGTGCGTGCAGGTTCACTACCGGGCATGTGGACGATCGAGCATGGCGGCGGTGGTCAGGAAACCCGCATGGTTTGCGGGTTCATCGAGTCGTCGGAACTGCTGCATTCCCCGGTGTTCCGCACATTGCCGCAATTGCTGATCGATCGCGCCGGCGAAGGCCGGGTCAGCGCGCTGCTGACAGGGATGGTGCGGGAGATCGTCACGCTGACGAATGAAGCCATTTCCGGCAGCGAGATCATGCTTGGGCGCTTGATGGAATTGTTGTTTGTCGAAGTGCTGCGCCGCTACGTGTCCACGCTGCCGCCGAGCGCACAAGGCTGGTTCGCCGCTTTGAACGATCCGGTGCTGGTGCGCGCGATGGAGCAGGTCCATGGCAATCCGGCGCGCCGCTGGACGGTGGATGATCTCGCGCGGGAATGTGGCACGTCCCGGACGGTGCTTGCGGAGCGCTTCAACTACGTCATGGGACAGGCGCCGATCGAATATGTGACGGGGTGGCGGATGCAGCTTGCTGCGGAGAGGATGCGAGCTGGAAGCGATAGTCTCGCCGTCATTGCGGGCGACATCGGCTATGAATCCGAAGCGGCCTTCAATCGGGCTTTCAAGCGGGTGACCGGCGTCGCGCCGGGGCGCTGGCGCGAGGGGGCAAAATCGGCGCGGCCTTATCCGAAGCCGATGCGACGCGGATGAATGCGTCGCCTGACCCGCGGATGTTCGAGCGTTGCGCGGCGCCAATCAAGGTGCTGCGCTCCTCATCGCTGATCTGCATGGCCGGATATGCCGGCGCGCGAACGGACCGGATCCATGCGCTCCATTACTTCAACGCGTCGGACACCAGCTTGAACTTCTGGATACGCTTTCCGGTATCGACTTCGGCCGTGTAGACATTGCCCTTGGTATCGACGGCCATGGCGTGGATCCAGTGGAACTGGCCGGCATTGCGGCCACTCCTGCCGAGCGTGCCGACGACCTTGCCATCCTCGCGATTGATCACGCGGATCTCGTTGTTCTCGCCATCGGCCGTGAGCAGCCAGGTCTGTTTCGGATCGGGCCACACCGCGAGATCCCACACCGCACCATTGCCGAGCGTGGCCTTCTCGTAGAACCACTCCTTCACGAATGAGCCGTCCTTCTTGAACACTTGCACGCGGTTGTTGATGCGGTCGCAGACATAGACGAGCCCGTCGCTGGCGAGTTTGACGCAGTGAACGGGATTGGCGAATTGCTGCGACACCGGCGCGTTCGGATCATAGGGCGCCTGCTTGTCGTCATTGGGCTTGTTGCCATAGGCGCCCCAGTGCCGCTTGTAGGCACCGGTATTGGTGTCGAACACGATGACGCGGCGATTGCCGTAACCGTCGGCGACATAAATCTCGTTGGCGTCCTTGTCGATGGCGGTTTCGGCGGGCTTGCCGAGCTGGGTGGTGTCGTTGCTGCCCTTGCTCGGCGCGATCTTGCCGATCTGCATCACGAATTTGCCGTCGAGGGTGAATTTCAGGATCGCGTTGTCGTTGGCTTCATTGCCTCCGATCCAGACGAAGCCATCATCGCTGACCTCGATGCCATGCTCGCGGCCGACCCATTCATAGCCTTCGCCGGGACCGCCCCATGAGCGCAGCAGGTTGCCGTCGGCATCAAATTCCAGCACCGGCGGCGCGGAGATGCAGCACTTCGAGCGCGGTGGATTGAGTGAGGCGCCTTTCTCGTCATCGGTCAGCGACTTGGGGCGATGGATCACCCAGACATGGCCGTTCTTGTCGGTGGTGATGCCGCCGACCTGGCCGAGGATCCAGTTGTTGGGAAGTGGTTTGGGCCAGGAGGCCTCGACTTCGAAACGGGGAATGTCGGCGGCGTGGGCGGAAAAGGCGGCGAGGGTGACTGTTGCAGCAAGTGCGAACGCGCGCAGACGTGACGCCATGACGACCTCCCTATGTGATGCGGGTTTGTCCCGCTTGGGAGGAAGTGTAGCCCGGATAGGGCGGAGTGCAACGTATGAGATTTGCAAGCGACGCAACACGCCCATCTGTCGTCACCCGGCTTGACCGGGTGACCCAGTAAACTTCGCACCGACAGTGTTTACTGGATCGCCCCGTCAAGCGGGGCGATGACAGTTCAAGAGTGGCTCACGACGGCGCGTGAAAGCCCATCACCTTGCCGGTCCTGTAGTCGACGAACTTGCCCGTCTCCGACCATGACGGCAGGCACAGCGGCAGGATCGCCTCAGCGGCCTGCGCGGGCGTATCGAGGGTTTCGGGATCTTCGCCGGGCATCACGATGGCGCGCATATGGGTGCGGATCGGGCCGGGGTTGAACAGGTTGACGCGCAACGGCGTCGTCGCGGTCTCGTTGGCCCAGACGCGCACCAGCGCTTCCAGTGCGGCCTTGGAGGCGGCATAGGGGCCGCGATAGGCGGAGGCCTTGTTGGCGGTGCCTGATGTGACGAACACGGCGCGGCCGGCATCGGACTGCTGCAGCAACGGCTCCATGCAGCGGATCAGCTGGAAGTTCGCATTGACGTTGACGTCCATCGTCTCGTTCCAGGATTTCGGCTCGATATGGCCGAGCGGCGAAGAGGCGCCGGCAACGCCCGCATTGCCGACGAGAATGTCGATCTTGCCGTGGCGCTCATGGAGTGCGGCGCCGAGGCGCGCAACGCCGTCCCAGTCGGTGACGCTGAGCGGCACCAGCGTGGCGCTGCCGCCTTCCGCGGTGATGGCGTCATCGAGCTCTTCAAGCCCGCCCTGGGTACGCGCCACTGCAATGATGTGTGCGCCGGCGCGGGCAAGCGCGATGGCGGTCGCATAGCCGATGCCGCGCGAGGCGCCGGTGACGAGAGCGATACGGGAGGCGAGGGGTTTTGACATGTGGCAGCTTCACTCCGTCGTACCCGGGCATGTTCCGAGCATCCGCGTCTTTGCTGCTGTTTTACAGACGCTAATGGCCGGGACAAGCCCGGCCACTACGGTGATTGATGGAGCGCAAGGCGGTAGCCCGGATGTAGCGAAGCGTAATCCGGGATTCAAAGCCTCGGCAGATCTTCGGTCCCCGGATTTCGCTGCGCTCCATCCGGGCTACAAGAGAATCAGCTCGCCTCAGCCAGCAGCGAGAGCTGCCGCGGATCGTCGATCTCGCTCATGTCCGTCAGCGGGGTCGGGTAGTCGCCGGTGAAGCAGTGATCGGCGAATTTCGGCTGGGCCGGGTTGCGGCCGGGCTCGCCCATGGCCCGATAAATGCCGTCCACCGAGACGAAGGCCAGCGAGTCGGCGCCGATCAACTCGCGCATCTGCTCGAGGGAATGGGTCGCGGCCAGGAGGCCGGCGCGGTCGGGGGTGTCGATGCCGTAGTAATCGGGATGGGTGATCGGCGGCGAGGCGATGCGGAAATGAACTTCCGTGGCGCCCGCATCGCGCATCATCTTGACGATCTTCTTCGAGGTGGTGCCGCGCACGAGGCTGTCGTCGATCAGCACGATGCGCTTGCCGGCAATGGCAGCGCGGTTCGCCGAATGCTTCATGCGCACGCCGAGTTCGCGCACGCTCTGGGTCGGCTGGATGAAGGTGCGGCCCACATAGTGATTGCGGATGATGCCGAGCTCGAACGGCACGCCGGACTGGCGGCTGTAGCCGAGCGCGGCAGGCACGCCGGAATCCGGCACCGGCACGACGACGTCGGCGTCCACATGGGTCTCGCGGGCGAGCTCCTCGCCCATGCGCTTGCGGGTGTCATAGACGGAGCGGCCGTCATTGATCGAGTCCGGACGCGCGAAATAGATGTATTCGAAGATGCAGGGGCGCGGCGGCTGCGGAGCGAAGGGTTTGTGGCTCTGGGTGCCGGTCTCGTCGAACACGATAACTTCGCCGGGCTCGATGTCGCGGATGTATTTCGCGCCGATGATGTCGAGGGCGCAGGTCTCCGACGCCAGGATCGGGCAGCCGTCGAGTTCGCCGAGCACCAGCGGGCGGATGCCGAGCGGATCGCGCGCGCCGACCAGTTTCTTGTTGGTCAGCGAAACCAGCGCATAGGCGCCTTCGATGGCGCGCAGTGCTTCGATATAGCGGTCGAGGAAACGGTTGCGCTTGGAATGCGCGACCAGATGCAGGATCACCTCGGTGTCGGTGGTCGACTGCATCATGGCGCCGTTCTTCACGAGCTCGCGGCGCAGGGTCAGACCGTTGGTGAGGTTGCCGTTATGAGCGACCGCGAAGCCGCCGGCATTCAGTTCGGCAAACAGCGGCTGCACATTGCGCAGGATGGTTTCGCCGGTGGTGGAATAGCGGGTGTGGCCGATGGCGTTGGTGCCGGGCAGGCGCTCGATCACCTCGCGGCGGGAGAAGGTGTCGCCAACCAGGCCGAGGCGGCGTTCGGAGTGGAAGCGGCGGCCGTCGAAAGCGACGATGCCGGCGGCTTCCTGGCCGCGATGCTGGAGCGCATGCAGGCCGAGCGCGGTAATGGCGGCGGCCTCGGGGTGGCCGTAGATGCCGAATACGCCGCACTTTTCGCGCAGCATGTCGCCGGAAAGATCGTCGTTCACGTCGAAGCTGGAATGTGCTGCGTCGTCCATAGAATTATGCATCGGATGCACCGCGCCTCTGTTGTCGCGAGCCGTGCAACACACGCACCCTCGCGCAGTCAGTTCAAGCTCGGGACGGATCAGCGTCCCGCGGGTTTGTCGATCAGCTTCTTCATGCTGTCGCGTGCCGTCTTGGAATAGCCATCGTTTCCACCCGGAGCGTCCGGCGCCGCTTCCGTCGACTCGTCTTCAGGCTTGTTCTTCTTGAACTTCTTCAAAATGGTGTTTTCAGGGTCATCCGGCAAGAGCGACATCAGCCAGTTCCCGGTGGATTCCAGCACGACGCGCGATTTTGCGCCGGTGACCCAGTCTGGACGCTGCTTATCCGGAACCAGCCAGGTGAAGAACAGGAAAGCCACGACCACGATCAGCATGCCGCGGGCGAGGCCGAACAGGAAACCGAGGGTGCGGTCGAGCGCGCCGATGCGCGAGTCCAGGATCATGTCCGAGATGCGCACGGTGATGATGGAGACCACGATCAGCGTCAGCACGAACAGGCCGCCGATGGTGGCAGCAGTCGCGATGGTGTCGTTGGCGATATAGGATTTCGCGGAAGGAAGTACCTTCGGGAACGCGTAGAGCGTGACCAGCGCCGCGGCGCCCCAAGCGGCGATCGAGAGGATCTCGCGCATGAAGCCGCGAACCATCGCGAGCAGGCCGGAGATCAGCATGACGCCGAGCAGGACAAGGTCGAGAATCGTGATCGGCATCGTCGGGTCTGGTCCGCTCGGTCAGAAAACGCGAATCGGCAGCAAAGCTGCCAGTTCAGGTGACGGTGATATGGCACGTCTCGCGAGGGCGGAAAACCGCCTGCAGGCCATGCCGCACATCAATGTTCCGCTTCTGGCTACGAACCTGAACGAAGCGTTGCGCGATGGCCACGTTTTTCGCGCGTGTTTTCTATAGCGGGCTGCGTGCGCGAGGTCACGCAACCGTCACCCGTTGTCGCGCCGGAAACGGGCGGGCGGGGCGCTTTTCTCGCTCTGTGTGGTATTGCCGCCATTGCGCGCCGGCTTGACGCCACGCGCGGCGATCTCCGCGACCAGCGTCGTCAGGTTGCCGATACTGTTCAGCGTCAGCCCGGCATCGCCGCCGGGGTCGCCGCGGGCGGCTTCCGGCAGCACGGCACGGCCGAAGCCGAGCTTGGCAGCTTCCTTCAGACGTGCCGAGGTCTGCGCCACCGGCCGCACCGCGCCTGACAGCGAGATCTCGCCGAAATAGACGGCGTCGGTGGGCAGCGGCGCGTTGCAAAGCGAGGAGACGAGGGCAGCCGCAGCGGCCATGTCGGCGGCGGGTTCGTTGATGCGAAGGCCACCGGCGACGTTGAAATAGACGTCGTAGCCCGAGAGCTTGACGCCGCAATGGGCTTCCAGCACCGCGAGGACCATCGAAAGGCGCGACGAGTCCCAACCGACCACGGCACGCCGAGGGGTGCCGAGTGTCGTCGGGGCAACCAGAGCCTGTAGTTCGACCAGCACCGGGCGGGTGCCCTCCATGCCGCCGAACACCGCGGTGCCGGGGGAGCCGAGGTCGCGATCGGACAGGAACAGCTCGGACGGGTTGGAGACCTCGCGCAGGCCGAGGCCGGTCATCTCGAACACGCCGATCTCGTCGGTCGGGCCGAAACGGTTCTTTACCGCACGCAGGATGCGGAACTGCTGCGAGCCTTCGCCCTCGAAGGACATCACGGCATCGACCATATGCTCGACTACGCGGGGGCCGGCAATCTGGCCGTCCTTGGTGACATGACCGACCAGGATGATGGTGGCTCCGGTCTTCTTGGCGAAACGAATGAGCGCCTGCGCGGAGGCGCGGACCTGGGTGACGGTGCCGGGAGCTGATTCCACCGTGTCGGTCCACATGGTCTGGATCGAGTCGATCACGATCAGCCGCGGCACGGTGCCTTCGGACAGCGTGGCCACGATGTCTTCCACCGAGGTTTCGGAGGCGAGCTGCACCGGCGCATTCGCAAGGCCGAGGCGAGCGGCGCGGAGACGCACCTGGGCGACGGCTTCTTCGCCCGAGATGTAGACGACGCGGTGGCCGGCCTTGGCCATCATGGAGGTGGCCTGGGTCAGCAGTGTTGATTTGCCGATGCCGGGATCGCCGCCGATCAGGATGATCGAGCCGCGGACGAAACCACCGCCGGTGACGCGGTCGAGTTCGCCCATGCCCGACGGAATCCGTGGTGCGTCCTGGCTGGTGCCGGTCAGACTTTCGAGATTGAACGTCCGTCCCTTGCGCTTGGAGCGCGCCGAGACCGGGATCGCGGTGGCGCTGTCTTCTGCGGTGAGCGTATTCCATTCGCCGCAAGCCTCGCACTTGCCCTGCCACTTGTTATAGGCAGCGCCGCAATTCTGGCAGACGAAGGAGGGGGCGGATTTGGCCATCGGTGGAATCGCTCTCGGTGAAGACGTTGAATAGCACGGATGGGCCAGATGCCGCGAAATCGCTTGCCGCCCGTCACCTGATCTTAAGCACGTTCGTCAAGGTAAATAACAACTCCGCGTTGACCCTCGGTGCCGCTCAATTAAGTCTCTTGTCCGACAGCGATCCGAACTCGTTTGCAATACGGCCTTCGCACAGGACACGATCATGAAAAAATTCATTACTGCCGCAATCGTTGCCGTCGCCGGCATGGCGATCCCGAGCATGGCTCAGGCCGGCTGCACCACCTGCTATCAGCCGCAGGTGATCCCGCCGCAATATCGCACGGTGGAACGCACCGTGATGGTATCGCCCGGCCACACCGTTCGTCGTCATCGCCCCGCGCAGTATCGCACGGTGATGGTGCCGAAGACCGTGATGGTCGCGCCGGCCCGCACCGAATATCGCCGCGTCCCGGCGCGGTACGCGACCCAGCAGCGCACCGTGCAGGTGGCGCCGGCTCAGGTCTATTACGCTCCGGTTCAGGTCGGTTGCTCGACCTGCAATCGCGGTTTCAGTTTCGGCTCGAGCTATGGCAGCTACGGCTATAGCGCGAGCTACGGTGGTGGGTACAGCTACGGCGCTTACGGCTACTGAGTTTTTCCTGCTATGAGTTCTGATCGGCCGCCGCGAGGCGGCCGATTTGTTTTGGGTGGTGTGCATCAAACGAGACGCAGACCCGACAACACCATGCTGATGCCGGCTACAATCATGATCCCGTCCATGATGCGCCGGAACGTCTCGACGCTGAGCTTCAGCACGTAGCGCTTTGCAATGAAGGCGCCGAACATCAGCGACGCGCCGGCGATCAGGCCCTTCACCAGCACATCGAGATCGAGCGCGCCGAAGCGCTGGAAAGTGACGGACTTGCTGAGATAGAGACCGAGCGAACTGGCGGCCTCGGTGGCGAGGAATGCGCCCTTGGCGAGGCCGTAGAACAGGAACAGCGGTACGCTCAAGGGGCCGCTGGAGACGACGATGCCGGTGACATAGCCAATGATCGCGCCGCCAAGCGCGAGCTGCCAAAGGCTGATGGTGAAGGAGCGCCGGGCCAGCCAGTGGCGCAGCGGCACCATGGCAATGAAGAACAGGCCGATGGTGAGATCAACGGCCTGTGACGGCAGCACCAGCAGCGTGCGGGCGCCGAGCGCGGCAGCCGGAATGCCAGTGACCGAATAGGCCGCGGTGGCGCGCCAGTCGATCTCCCGCCACCAGGCCATGATGCGCGAGAGATTCGCCATCACAGCGGCCACGGCCATGATCGGCACGGCTTCCTTGGGGCCGAATTCGTAGATCAGCACAGGCATCAGCATGATCGACGAGCCGGTGCCGACGATGCCGGAAATCGTGCCGGCGAGCAGGCCGACGGCGCAAACGAAGATGAACGACAATGAAGGCTCCGGCGTCGAGCGCGTGAGATGATCTGACGCGAAGCTCACCACGATTCCCGGAAACGGTCACCTGTTGACGGGATATCAATCCGGCTTTGCCAAGGTCCGGCCGGAACGAGGCGATATCGAGTATGAATCCAGCTGGCGCGTTTTCCGATCCGAGGACGGCCGATGGCCGATGGCCGGATCTGTTGTGGTGGCTTGCCGCACTGGCGCTGGCGGTCGCATTGGCAGTCCCGTTCCTGCTGGTGGATGTGCCGCCGGTGCTCGATTATCCCAACCATCTGGCGCGTCTCTTCGTGCTCGCGCATCCCGACGATCCCGCGCTGTCGCAGATCTATGCGCCGCATTGGCGCATCGTGCCCAATCTCGGCATCGACCTGCTGGGGACCGCGCTGCTGAAAGTCATGCCCGTTCATGTCGGAGGGCGGCTGCTGCTGGCGCTGAGCATGTTTGCACCGGTGATCGGCGTGGTCGTTTATCATCGCGTGGCATTCGGCCGTTTCGCGCTCTGGCCGCTGGCATCCGGCGTGATGGCGACCAACGGAATTTTCCACCTCGGCTTCATGAATTTCCTGCTGTCGCTCGGTCTTGCGCTGCTTGCTGCTACGACCTGGCGGATGCTGCGACGTCGGAGTCGGTGGCTGGCAACGGTCGTCGGCGCGCTTCTCGTGACCGCCATCTTCTTCACGCACCTTTTCGGCGTGATCTTGTTCGCCATGCTGATCGGCGCGGAGGAGGCTGTGCGACTGTGGCGGTGCTGGCGGAGCCGTCTGCTCACATCTGGCGAGGTAATCAAAACGGCCGCGCAGCTTGCGCTTGTTCTCTCGCCTGCGGCGGTCCTGTTTGCCCTGTGCCCGCTGGCCCAGGGACATGCGTCGATCGGCGCCTGGCGGGGTCTGCAGAAGATCTGGGCGCTGTTCACGCCTGCCATGTCGACCAGCGTCGGGCTTACACTGGTCACCGGCATTGCCGTGTTTTGCGTCGTTACTCTGTTGTGGCGCCGGGCCAGGTGGGCGCCCGGCGCGTGGCTCGTGCTCGGTGCGCTGGCCATGGCCTTCGTGCTGGCGCCGTCGACCATCAAGAACGGGACCTTCGTCGATGTGCGTCTCGGCCTGATGATCGGCCTCGTTCTGTTTGCCACCATGGATCCGCGGCTCGACAGGCGTGGGGCGATCGTGGTCGGCCTGATATTTGCCGCGCTGATCGGCATACGCAGCCTCTACATCTCATCGACATGGATCGCGCATCGCGGTGACCTCGCGGATATCAGGTCCGCCATCGCGTCGGTCGAGCCGGGGGCGAAGGTGCTGGTGGCACGCGGGCAACCCGGCAATGTGATGGAGACACCGAAGCCGGCGCGGTCGTTGCCGGGTGTCTATCGGCTCGATGGCCATCTCGGCGCAATGCTGGCAATCGAGCGCAAGGCGTTCTGGCCGCTGATGTTCGCCGATCCATCCCAGCAGCCGCTCGACATCCGGCCGGCCTACAAGGCGATATCGGCGTCACTCGACGAGCCTGTCGATCTGCCCTATCTGCAAACCGACGACAGCGTGGCGCCCGGCTATATCAGGAACTGGCGCAGCCATTTCGACCGTGTGCTGCTGATCGATGCGCCGACGCCGTTGCCGGTCATTGACGGGCTGGCACTGGTGCAAGCGACGCCCTATGCGGCGCTCTATCGCGTCATACCGAAGCCATAGCTTCGCAGGTCAAGCTCAGCCGCCCTTGTACGCGCGCTGATAACGCCGTCCCAGACTGGTCAGCACCTCATAGGCGATGGTGCCGAAGTGATGGGCAAGGTCGTTCACCGTGAGGCCTTCGCCGATCAGCGTGGCCATGTGGCCGCGACGGGCGGCATTCGCCGGCAGGTCGGAGATGTCGACCGCGATCAGGTCCATGGAAATGCGCCCGGCAACCGGGCAGCGCTGGCCGGCGATCACGACTTCGGCGCCGCGGGTGCCGTCATTGCTCCCCGCTGCGCGAAAATAGCCATCGGCGTAACCGGTCGCGATGATTGCAAGGCGGGTGGGGCGGCGGGCCGTCCAGGTGGCGCCGTAACCGACGGTGTCGCCGCGGGAGACATCGCGGGTCTGGATGATGCGGGCCTTGAGGTCGATCACCGGCAGCATGGGATTGGCGGCTTCCGGCGTCGGATTGACGCCATAGATGGCAGCGCCCGGACGCACCATGTCGAACAGGTAGCTCGGGCCGAGATAGATGCCGGAGGAATTGGCGAGCGACGAGGTGATGCCTGAGAAGAGGTGCGAGACTTCGCGAAAGGCGCCGACCTGTTTCGGATTCATCGGGTTCTGCAGTTGCTCGGCGCAGGCGAGGTGGCTGATCACCAGGGTAAAGCCATGATTGCCGGAGGCGATACGCGGGGCGAGGCTCTGAGCCTCATCAAGCGAAAGACCGAGGCGGCTCATGCCGGTATCGACATGAACGCCGGCGCCGCCGGTCCAGCCGGTTCGGCGGCAGAAGATGTCCCATTCGGCAAGTTCGTTGAGATCGCCGATCACCGGCTGTGCCTTGATGGCAGCAAGCGCGTCACCGGAATTTGGCGACAGGCCGTTCAGCACGTAGATCGCCGCATCCGGCGCGCCGGCGCGCGCGGCCCGGGCTTCATCGATGGTGGCGACGAAGAAGGTCTTGCAGCCGGCCTTGGCGAGGGCAGGGACTACGCGGTCGATGCCGCAGCCATAGGCGTCGGCTTTGACAGCCGCACCGCATTCAGCCGGCACGCTCGCCTTTTCAAGCTTGCGCCAGTTGGCCGTAATGGCGTCGAGGTCGATGGTGAGGAGGCCGATGGCCGTCGGATCGAGTTCGACGGCAGGGGTGGAAGCGGGCTCGGTCATCGCACATCCTGAGGCGTGGGTGACGCCGGTTCAGGCGGTCATGTCGCAGCGCAAGATAAAGGCGTGATGGTCGCGGTTCAACCGCGACCACGTCACTCGTGAGGCACCGCCGGCATGTACCGGTCGCCCTCGGCGAGATCGCTGAAGCGCGTGAACTGGCCTTCGAACTGCAGGGGGACGGCACCCGTGGGACCATGGCGCTGTTTGGCGACAATCACCTCGGCCTTGCCATGCACGAGGCTCATGTCGAGCTGCCACTTCTCGTGCTCCGGTGTGCCTGCCTTCGGCTCTTTGGCCTGCAGGTAGTATTCTTCGCGATAGACGAACATCACCACGTCGGCGTCCTGCTCGATCGATCCGGATTCACGCAAGTCGGCGAGCTGCGGGCGCTTGTCCTCGCGGTTTTCCACCTGACGAGACAGCTGCGAGAGGGCGATGATGGGAACGTTGAGCTCCTTGGCCAGCGCCTTCAGGTTGGTCGTGATCTCGGTGACTTCCTGCACGCGGTTGTCGGAGCGCTTGCCCGAGCCCTGCAACAGCTGGATGTAGTCCACCATGATGACGTCGAGGCCCTTCTGCCGCTTCAGGCGGCGGGCGCGGGCAGTAAGCTGCGAGATCGACAGGCCGCCGGTTTCGTCCACATAGAGCGGCAGGTTCTGCAGCCGGATCGTGTAGTCGCGGACCTTGTCGAACTGGTCCTGGGTGATGCCGCCGCGACGGATCGCGCTCGAGGAGATCTCGGTCTGCTCGGCGAGAATACGGGTGGCCAGCTGTTCAGCCGACATTTCGCACGAGAAGAAGCCGACCACGCCACCATTGATGGTCTTGTTGGTGCCGTCGGGCTGCAATTCGGCCTGATAGGCGGCGGCGATATTGTAGGCGATGTTGGTAGCCAGCGAGGTCTTGCCCATGGCGGGACGGCCGGCCAGCACGATCAAGTCGGAGCGCTGCAACCCGCCCATGCGACCGTCGAGATCGCGCAAGCCGGTGGAGATGCCGGACAGTTTTCCGTCGCGCTGATAGGCATTGGCCGCCATTTCGAGGGCGGTGGTCATGGCCTGTGAGAAGCGCTGGAAGCCGCCGTCGTAACGGCCGGCTTCGGCAAGCTCATAGAGCCGGCGCTCGGCATCCTCGATCTGGGCGCGCGGGGCGAAATCCACCGGCGCATCGTAGGCGACATTGACCATGTCCTCGCCGACGCCGATCAGCTGGCGACGGATCGCGAGGTCGTAGATGCTGCGGCCATAGTCCTGCGCATTGATGATCGTGGTCGCCTCGGCGGCGAGACGGGCGAGATATTGCGCCACGGTCATGCCGCCGAGATCGGTATCGGCGGGCAGGAACGTCTTCAGCGTCACCGGGGTGGCGATCTTGCCGGCGCGGATAATACTGGAGGCGGTGTCGAAAATGGTCTGGTGCAACGGCTCGTAGAAGTGCTCGGCCTTCAGGAAGTCCGACACGCGATAGAACGCGTCATTGTTCACTAGCATCGCGCCCAGCACGCCCTGTTCGGCCTCGATATTATGCGGCGCGCTGCGATAGGCAGGCGTACCGGCTTCAGGGGCGAGCTTGAGGACGTTGGATTCGGATGCGGCCATGGTGCTCGATATCGGTCTCGAATGGGGCGGATGCGCGGCCCCGGACATAAGCGCATCGGCGCGGGCGGGGGGAGGCGTTGCCCGCCTTTAATGCACGAATTCACCGATTCCCACACGCGCTGAAATTCTGTGCCGGTGTCCGTCGATCGGCCCTTGACCTGTTCCCTCGGTTGCCGGTGTCGGGTTCCTCAATGGTCTCTTAAAGGAACCCGGAAAATCACCGGACGGAACTGAACCGGATGGCGAGATGTCTCACTTATAACAAGAACAGGGATTGCAATACTGCCACACCCGGAACCCGTTAACGGATTCGGGCGTTGAGACAACAAGAACAAGAGGCGTGAAGGACAGGTCGATGGGTCAGCGTCAGCCGTTTTCGGCAGCCGACGACAGTGCTTGGTTGTCCCATCTGGTGGACACGATGGATCGCGTCGAGCAGATGCATGACGAGCCCTGTGACGAAGTTTTGATGTCGGCCATGATGGCCCGGCTGAAAAGCCCGGCGACCACGTTTGGTGACATGACCCGAAGCGGCGATCTCCTCGAACTGTCGTTCTAGGAGCGGTTGCTGATCTAGACATTCGCGCCGTTATTTCGCTCCCGCTGCGAACGGCGCGCTGCGCAACCTCATCCTATCGCACCCTTCATTTAGCCTCCCAATTCCCTTCTCAACCGGCGCGTCCGTTGCGCAGCTGATACGCACATCTGTATTGCGATGTCGCACATAGGCTTGCGACGCTTGACCGCTTCCATTCACAGCGCATTCGGATACAAGAGATTCGGGTTAGACGAATTGTATTTCGGGAGATGGATATGTCGGGCCGAGCGCTCAGTTTAGCGACGGCGATGCTTCTGGTTGGCCTCGCAGTACCTTTCTCCCTCATCGCGCCCGCATCAGCCCAGAACCTCGAAGCCGGTAAATCCCCGGCCCAGCTGTTTGCCGGCAATTGCTCGGTCTGTCACAAGAGCGCGCGGGGCTTGCTCAAGACCGTGCCGCCCGGCCAGCTGCCGAGCTTCCTGCGCCAGCACTATACGACCAGCGCCGACATGGCGAAGATCATGAGCAGCTACGTCGTGGCCAATGGTGCCGGCGGCGGACGCAGGCCCAATGACGATAATCTGACCCGCCGGGGCCGCGAACTCACCCGCGAGCAGGCGCCGGCCGATGCCGCGCCCGCAGGCCGGCAGCGTCCGGCTGCGGCCGAGCGTCAGCAGGTCCAGCCCGGTCCGGACGGCGAGCCTGCGCCGCGCCGTGGTCGCAATACCAGGCGCCAGCCACCGGCCGAGGCGGCGACGCCTGCTGGTGAAGCGCAGGCACCTGCTGCTGCCGAGACCGAACGTCCGGTCGCGCCGAGGCAGAAGGGCAAGAAGAACCGGCGCCATCAGGAAGAGCCGAAGGCTGACACCGTGAAAGAGGAGGCGAAGCCCGAGGCCGACAAGGCCGAACCGGCGAAGAGCGAGCCTCCCAAGGCTGAACCGGTGAAGCCTGAGCCGGCAAAGAGCGAGCCGCCGAAAGAAGCCGCTCCGGCAAAGCCTGCCGAGGAGAGCAAGCCCGCGGAAACCGCCAAACCTGAACCGAAGCCCGAACCGAAGCCGGAGGCACCGGCGGCGACCCGCGCTGATCCCGTCCCGGCAGTGACGCCTGCGCCGAAAGAACCGGAGCCTGCGCCGTCGGCACCAGCTGCGCCACCGGCCGAGCCCGCAAAGCCAGCAGAGTAGGGAATAGCGAGACAAGCAAAAAGCCCGGCCGTGAGGCCGGGCTTTTTCGTTGTTTTGCGAAGGACGTAGGATGGGTTGGGCAAAGCGAAAACCCATGCTGTCCGTCGATTGCCGTAAGCTCCGCCGATGGGTTGTCGCTTTGGCGCTGCGCGCCTGCGCTCAACCCATCCTACAAAGCGCTGTCGGCTCAGCCGTTGTTGTCTTCGTCGTCGCCTTGGGCTTCCGGATCGAAGAATTCGCCGGCAGCGGCGAGGGCTTCGGCGGCAGCGTCCTGGTCTTCCTGGCGCGACGAGATGTCTTCGCCGCGGTTGATGCGCTCGGCTTCAGCTTCCGAACGGGCCACGGTGACGCTGACATTCACTTCGACTTCCGGATGCACGGCGATGGCGATCGCGTGCTGGCCGATGGTCTTGATCGGGGCGTCCAACAGCACCTGGCTGCGGGCGAAGGTGATGCCATCGGCTTCGAACGAAGCGATGATGTCGCGGACCGAGACCGAGCCGAACAGCTGGCCGGTTTCCGATGCCTGGCGGATGACGACGACGTTGCGGCCGTCGATCTGCTCGGCAACCTTGGTGGCTTCGCCCTTGGCCTTGATGTTGTTGGCTTCGAGTTCGGCCTTCATGCCGTCATATTTGCCGCGATTGGCGGCGGTGGCGCGCAGGGCCTTGCCACGCTTGAGCAGGAAGTTACGGGCGTAACCGTCCTTGACGCGGACGACTTCGCCCATCTGGCCGAGCTTGGCGACGCGTTCCAGCAGAATGACTTCCATATTCGATCTCCTTTGGTGTGTTCGATTGATGTGAATGACGTGATGCTTTGTCAGGCCACCGTCTCTGGCGGCTGACGTTCGCCGAGACGTTGGCGAAATCCGAAAAAGGCATCGGCAAGGCCGAGACAGGCGGCCACGAGAATGGGCCAGCCGAGGACGAGCGTCATGGCATAGACCATGCTCAGCACGATGGTGCGGCTGCCGAGCCCGATGGTGAGCGCATGCAAGGTCGCAAAACCGGTGAGGGCATAGGCCATCAGCAGCGTTGCGGAGACGATCTGCGCAAACATGCCGACGATGCCGCCGAGGAAGGTTAGCGCAATTGCGACGCACAGCGCCACCATGGTCATCGGCGGCAGCGCAAGCGTGCGCAGATCCGGCCATGGCCGCTTGAGCCGGCCGGAAGTCGATGTGATGCGGCCGGCGAGCCAGAGATTCAGCGTCAGCGTGATAATGGCAACCACCGATGCGGCTGACGGCGCGATCATTGCGACGGTGTTGGCGATCGTCTCGCTGTCACCCTCCGTCCGGCCGGTCATGATGCGGGCGAAGGATCGCTTGAGGGTGCCGAGGATCGTCTCGCTGTCGGTGCCGAGCGTGAGGAGCGCCGCCATCGTGGTGATCGAGGCGAACACGGCAATCCACAGCAGGATACGGCCGATCGGATACCACTCTGCCTTTTGCTCGGCAGGGCCGGTCACCGATGCCGGCGCTTCCACGGTACGGCCGAGCAGCGCGAGATGGCCAAGCCACCAGGCAGGCAGCGCGATGGTGATGGCGAAGATGGCGAGATAGCCCATGCCGAACATCAGGCCGAGCGAGGTCGCAGCCGCAATGCCGCCGATCGTGGCGGTCATCGGACCCCAGCCGAGGCATGCGACCATCAGCGGGAGCGGGGCGAGATAGAACAGGAAAATGGAGACCAGCGCGCCCGAAACGATCGAGGCGAACATCACTGCAGAAGCAGCGCCAGCGGCAAGCGCGATGAGGAGACTGGAGATCATCAGCTGTCCCGCCCCCTTTGAGCGGTTAGGAGCGTTTCGCCCCAACCATCGGCAACCGGACGACCCGGAAGCCTTATGAGAAACAAAAGAAAGAACGACCGGCGGCACGAGGCCGCCGGTCGGAAACGTCTTAGCGGATCACGTAGGGCAGCAGGCCGAGGAAGCGCGCGCGCTTGATGGCGCGGGCCAGCTCGCGCTGCTTCTTGGCGGACACGGCCGTGATGCGGCTCGGCACGATCTTGCCGCGCTCGGACACGTAACGCATCAGCAGCTTGCTATCCTTGTAATCGATCTTCGGCGCATTGGCTCCCGTGAACGGGCAGGTCTTGCGGCGACGGAAGAACGGGCGACGTGCACCAGCTTCAGCCATGTTTCTTACTCCTCAACCGATGCTTCGTTGTCGTCACGCGGGCGGCGCGGGCCGCGGTCCGGACGATCGCCACGGAAACCGCCTTCGCGGTCGCCACGGAAACCACCACCCGGACGATCGTCGCGTTCACGATCGCGATCGGCCTTGCGCATCATCGCCGACGGACCTTCCTCGTGCTCTTCGACACGGGTGGTCAGGTAACGGATGATGTCTTCGTTGATGCGCTCCTGGCGCTCGATCTCGACGATCGCGGCCGACGGGGCATCGATGTTCAGCAGAACGAAGTGAGCCTTGCGGTTCTTGTTCATGCGGTAGGTGAGGGAGCGCACGCCCCAATTCTCGGTCTTGGTGATCTTGCCACCAGCGCCTTCGACGATGGTGTTGATCTGCGCGGTGAAATCTTCCACCTGCTGCGCACTCGCGTCCTGACGCGCGAGGAAAACATGCTCGTAAAGAGCCATGGGAGTCCTTTCCAGTGTTAGCGCATCACCCGGCGGCAAGCCCTTCGAACCCTTCGGAAAGGACTCGACTGCTCAGAAGGCGGAAGCACGGGACGACGGACCGACTGGCCCTATCGCAACATAATCTGTGAATGGATTGTGCTGTGACCGTCCGTTCAGCTCCCGGCCGGGATCTGCGGATCGGCGCCTTATACGGATTTTTGCCGCGATGGCAAGGGAAACAGCCACGGAACCGCACGCCAGGCGGGTGTCACGGGAGCTGGTCCCGGGAACCCGGTTTTGGCGCTGCAACTTGACATCGCCGGTCATGCCAGTGTCTTACGGCGCACGTTTTCAGCAGTTTAACCGAAAAAGCGAGACCGGGGCGAGCCGATGACCGCAGCATTTACATTTCCCGGACAGGGTTCCCAGGCTGTCGGCATGGGCAAGGCCCTCGCAGACGCATTTCCTGTCGCCAAGGCTGTGTTCGACGAGGTCGATTCGGCGCTCGGCGAGAAACTGACCGCGGTCATCTGGGACGGTCCCGCCGAAACCCTGCAACTGACCCAAAACGCTCAGCCCGCGCTGATGGCCGTTTCGCTCGCGACCATGCGTGTGCTTGATGCCGAGGCCGGCATTTCGCTGGCCAAGGACGCCGCTTTCGTGGCCGGTCATTCGCTGGGCGAATATTCGGCGCTGGCGGCGGCCGGTAGCCTCTCCATCAGCGATGCCGCCCGCCTGCTGCGGACCCGCGGCCAGGCCATGCAGAAGGCCGTGCCGGTCGGTGTCGGCGCCATGGCTGCGCTTCTGGGCATGGAATATGACGCGGCCGTTGCCGTCGCTGCAGAAGCAGCGCAGGGCCAGGTCTGCCAGGCCGCCAATGACAATGGCGGTGGACAGGTCGTGGTGTCCGGCGACAAGGCCGCGGTCGACCGCGCCGTCGAGATCGCCAAGGCCAAGGGCGCCAAGCGCGCCATGCTGCTGCCGGTGTCGGCGCCGTTTCATTGCAGCCTGATGCAGCCGGCCGCCGATGTGATGGCCGAGGCGCTGGCCAAGGTGACCATCAACAAGCCGGCCGCGCCGCTGGTCTCCAATGTGTTGGCTTCGGCCATCACCGATCCCGACGAGATCCGCCGTCGTCTGATCGAGCAGGTCACCGGCACCGTGCGCTGGCGCGAGTCCATCGCCTACATGGCCGGGCAGGGTGTCACGCATTTCCTCGAGATCGGTGCCGGCAAGGTGCTGAGCGGTCTCGTGAAGCGTATCGCAGATGGTGCGGTCGGCGTTGCCGTCGGTGGCCCCAATGACATTGCCGCAGCCAAGGACGCGCTGACCGCGGCGCAGTCGGCCTGAGGCCAAAGGAGAGAATAATGTTCGATTTGACAGGCAAAACCGCGCTGGTCACCGGCGCTACTGGCGGCATCGGTGGCGCAATCGCCACTGCGCTGCACGCGCAGGGCGCGACCGTGGCGCTGTCCGGCACCCGCCGCGAAGTGCTGGAGGCGCTCGCTGCCAAGCTCGGTGATCGCACCCATGTGCTGCCCTGCAATCTTTCCGACGCAACCGAAGTCGAAGAACTGGTGCCGTCGGCCGAGAAGGCCATGGGGCAGCTCGACATCCTGGTCGCAAATGCCGGCATCACCCGTGACAACCTGTTCGTCCAGCTCCGCGACGAGGACTGGGACAATGTGATCAATGTCAATCTGACGTCGACCTTCCGTCTCGACCG
>Ga0209564_1000786_pt1 | contig 43967 bp, 47 predicted proteins | sample AraplaCol_mMF_r2_FD_184272 | JGI IMG/M metagenome (GOLD analysis project Ga0209564, IMG submission 184272) | Arabidopsis root microbial communities from North Carolina, USA - plate scrape MF_Col_mMF_r2 (SPAdes) (version 3) | ecosystem: Host-associated > Plants > Roots > Endosphere | place: USA...
TCGAGGGTCATGCGGCGCGGCGGGGTCAGGCGGATCGACTCGTCCTTGCCCGAGGCGCGGACGTTGGTCAGCTGCTTGGCCTTCATCGGGTTGACGTCGAGGTCGTCCTGACGGGCGTTCTCGCCGATGATCATGCCCTGATAGGTCTTCTCGCCGGCGCCGACGAACATCACGCCGCGCTCTTCCAGGTTCCACAGGGCGTAGGCCGCGGTCTCACCGTCCGAGTTCGAGATCAGCACGCCCTTGCGCTGCTGGTCGATGGCGCCCTTGTAGGGCTCGTAGTGGCTGAACACGCGGTTCAGCACGCCCGAGCCGCGGGTGTCGGTCAGGAACTCGCCCTGGTAGCCGATCAGCGAGCGCGACGGGGCGGTCAGCTGGAGGCGGGTCTTGCCCGCGCCCGACGGGCCCATGTCCTTCAGCTCGGCCTTACGGAGCGACAGCTTCTCGATGACGATGCCCGAGAACTCGTCGTCGACGTCGATCATGACGTCTTCCATCGGCTCCAGGCGCTTGCCGGTTTCCGGGTCGGTCTGGAACACGACGCGCGGACGGCTGATCGACACCTCGAAGCCTTCGCGGCGCATGTTCTCGATCAGGACGCCCAGCTGCAGTTCGCCGCGGCCCGACACTTCATAAGCGTCGCCTTCGCTGGTCTCGGTCACCTTGATGGCGACGTTCGATTCGGCTTCCTTCAGCAGGCGGTCCCGGATGACGCGGCTTTGGACCTTGTCGCCTTCCTTGCCGGCCAGCGGGCTGTCGTTGACCGAGACGGTCATCGAGATGGTCGGCGGATCGATCGGCTGGGCCGGCAGGGCGTCGGTGACGTCCATGGCGCATAGCGTGTCGGCGACGGTGGCCTTCGACATGCCGGCGATGGCGACGATGTCGCCCGCCTCGGCGCCTTCGTCGATCGGCTGGCGCTTCAGGCCGCGGAAGGCCAGCACCTTGGTGATGCGGCCGCGCTCGATTTCCTTGCCGTCGCGGTCCAGGGCGTGGATGGCCATGCCGGGAACGGCCTTGCCGCTCTCGATGCGGCCCGTCAGCAGGCGGCCCAGGAACGGGTCGGATTCGATCAGCACGTTCAGGATCTGGAACGGCTTGTCCTTGTTCTCGGCGACCTTGGGCGGCGGCACGTGGCGCACGATCAGGTCGAACAGCGGGGCCAGGTTGTCGTTGGGGACGTTCATGTCCAGCGTCGCCCAGCCGGCGCGGCCCGAGGCGTAGATGTGCGGGAAGTCCAGCTGCTCGTCCGTGGCGCCGATGGCGGCGAACAGGTCGAAGGCGGCGTTGTGCACGCGGTCCGGATCGGCGTGGGCGCGGTCGACCTTGTTGATGCAGAGGATCGGGCGCAGGCCCATCTTCAGCGCCTTGGTCAGCACGAACTTGGTCTGCGGCATGACGCCTTCCTCGGCGTCGACCAGCAGGACGCAGCCGTCCACCATGCCCAGGATGCGCTCGACCTCGCCGCCGAAGTCGGCGTGGCCGGGGGTGTCGATGATGTTGATGCGGGTTTCGCCCGCCTCACCGTTCCACAGGACGCTGGTGCACTTGGCCAGGATCGTGATGCCGCGCTCGCGCTCCTGGTCGTTGGAGTCCATGGCGCGCTCGGTGGTCGCCTCGTTGGCGCGGAACACGCCCGACTGGGCCAGAAGCTGATCGACGAGGGTGGTCTTGCCATGATCGACGTGCGCGATGATGGCGATGTTTCGCATGGACATGGAGAAGGCGAACTTTCGGGAGGAACAGATGGGGTTTGACGCTGCGCGCGTCAGGCGCGCGGCTTTTACGCGACTGCGCGACGTTTATCCACCCCACCCCTGCGCGAGAGATTATCCGGGAAACCGGTGTCAGATCAAAACCCCTTAAATTTATTGGGTTTGCGAAAGTTGCGGATGGATGTCGTTTCTTGGGCAACTAATTGTGCGGTGCAGCATTGGGCGAAAAAGCGGCCAAGCTTGAATAGCGGCGTTCTTTGGGCCTTGTGTTACAAAGGATTTCAGTTCGCGGGGGCAATAAAAAAGACAACGGTGTCTGTCGATTTTGCTTGATGCGTTTCGCACCGCACCCTATAAACGACCCGTGAGGCGGCGCTGCCGCCTCTGCCCTTCCTGGGCGTTTCCTCCCTAATGAACTGCCCGGCTTTCGAGCCGGGCTTTTTTTTGGTCTGGGCCCGGGAGGTCCGCTTCCCTACGTCCGTCATCCCCGGACTTGTTCCGAGGACCCCTGTTTCAGTCGCGAAGAAGGCTGATCCGTGGCGCGGAGAGATCGCGGCCCAATCCCCAACCGGCGACGCGGCCGACATAGGGGTCCTCGGAACAAGTCCGGGAATGACGGATATGCGCTAAAGCAGCTCGGCCCAGTCGGTCTGGACCAGGCGCGCCGTCACCGACTCGATGTCCGCCTTCAGCCGCGCCAGGCCCTCGGTCGGCTCGCGGGTCGTCTCGTTCATGTAGAGCGCGCGGTTGATCTCGACCTGGATGGCGTGGGTGCGCTTCGTCGGGCGGCCGTAGTGCTCGGTGGTGTAGCCGCCGGCGTACGGCGCGTTGCGGGCCACGCGATAGCCCAGTCCCTCCAGGGTCTTTTCCATCAGCGCGGTCAGCCTGGGCCCGCAGGCCGCGCCGAAGCGGTCGCCCAGCACGATGTCGCACGGACCGCCGCCGCGGGCCCGATGACCGCGCGCCGCCGCGGCCGGCATCGAATGCCAGTCGACCAGGATGGCCAGGCCGTGGGCGTGGCGGGCCTGGGCCAGCAGGCGGTCCAGCGCGTCGTGATAGGGCTGGTGGGCGCCTTCGATGCGGACCTTGGCCTCGGCGAAGGTCAGCTTGCGGGCGTAGATCGGTCGGCCCTCGCCGGCCAGCCGGGCGATGGCGCCCAGCCCCGCCGCCACCCGCGCCGTGCGGGCCTGGGCGAAGTCGGGCAGGGCGTCCTCGAACATCGCCGGGTCCAGCTCCCAGGCGTCGCGGTTGAGGTCGATATAGGCCCGGGCCAGCCGGGCGCGGATCACGCAGACCCCCAGGGCGGGGGCGCCGGCGACCAGATCGTCGACGAAGGCGTCCTCCGAGCCGCGCAGGTCCTGGGCGGTCAGCCGGGCGGCGACCATCATGTCGGGCGGATAGAGGCGTCCGGAATGGGGCGAGGCGAAAACCAGCGGCGTGGGCGGCGGCTCGCCGTCGGCCTGGGCGCGCGCGACCTCGAAGGCCGGTGAGAAGCCGGGTTCCACCGTCGCCGGCGTTGTCGAAGCGATCGGCTCCCAGGCGGTCATGGGCTTATTGTCGCGGCCTCGAGGTTCCGGGTCAAACGCTGACGGTCCAGGTTATAATGAGACCAAGCCAACGCCGGGCTTTAGCTGTGGACAGCGCGGGTCCGGTTCATACCCGATTTACCGTCCTTCACTAGATTCTCACTTTCCAATTCCGCCCGTCGCCTGGAAACTGACCGAATGGCCCGCATCCTCCTCGCCGAAGACGACGACTCCCTCCGCGGGTTCCTGGCGCGGGCGCTCGAGCGCGCCGGTTTCGAGGTCACGGCCTGCGCCGACGGCGAAGAGGCGGTCCAGCACCTGGACACCGCCTGGGACCTGCTGCTGACCGACATCGTCATGCCGGGCATGGACGGCATCGAGGTGGCCCGCCAGGCCGCCGCCCGCGACCCGTCCCTGCGCATCATGTTCATCACCGGCTTCGCCGCCGTGGCCCTGTCGGCCCAGGACCGCGCGCCGGCCGGCGCCAAGGTGCTGTCCAAGCCCGTGCACCTGCGCGACCTCGTCTCCGAGGTCGAGAAGATGATGGCCGCCTAATTTTTTCGAAGGCCGCCGAAAGGCGGGTTGCGCGACGGCCAAGCCGCCGCTATACCCCCACACCTTCCCGCCCGGGACGCTTTTCAAAAGCGCTTCCAGGCCGCTTTGGCGGACGCGTAGCTCAGCGGGAGAGCACTACGTTGACATCGTAGGGGTCACAGGTTCAATCCCTGTCGCGTCCACCATTCCTTTTCTTCCATAAAAATCAATACCTTACGCCGGTTTAGCAGCATGCTTCGCGGCGTCGGCGCGGGCGTTGGATCCCAGAATGGTTCCCGGAATGCCTGCGGCGAAAGCGACCGTTTGCGAGCGCCGCTCGCATCGGCCGTTGACTCTTTCGGTCGTCAGGATGAGAACATTAGCGGAACATCGAGAGCCGCCAATGTCACCCCCACGCGCCCATCAGCGCGCGAACCCGCGCGTGCCTAGACCGCCTCGCGTCTACCAGCGGGGCGTGAAGAAGCTGACCCGCGTCAAATTCCAGGACCGGACCTTGCACTTCACCTTTCCCCAGAACACAGGCGGGGGCCGAAGGTCGGCGGCCGGGTTCGTTGGGCCGGACCAGGTCCCCGCCTTCGAGGGCGACGAAGCGTGGTTCGAGATGGAACTGGTCGAGGGCCTCCCCTGGAACTACTGGCGCGCGGTGCGCCAGGTGGAGGGGCCGGCCAATGCCTGAGCCTAGCGCCAGCGACCGCCGGAAGGCGGCCGCGCTGAAAGACGAGGTGGCGTCGACCCTGCTGATCGATTGCGTCGAGCTGGGCCACGACGTTTGGTTCAAGTGCCAATATTGCGGCATGGAGCGCACCTGGGGACGGCGGGAGATGTTGGGATCCAAGCTTCGGGTGCGCCTTGCCTGGCCGCTCGATCGGATCCAGCGGGCGGTCGTCTGCCCGATCCGGGGGTGCGGCGGTCCCATGCCGATCATCCGGTTGATGCAGGGCGGCTATCAGGACGGGTTCGACCGGGCCGACGCGACCCGGCGACGCGCCTGGCTGATCGAGGCGTTGCTGGACGCCGGAATCATGCCGGCCGACGTCGGCCTGGCGTGGACGCCGGCCGAGCGCTGATCGATGGCCGACATGGATCCACGCACCGGGCGGCTGGCGTCGCTGCGCATCTGGTGCGCTTGCGGCTACAGTGTGACCTGGCCCAGCAGCGTCATCCTGGCCAAGGTCGGACCCTGGGTGCGGCCGCACGATCTTCGCACGGCGGTGCGCTGTACGGCTTGCGGCGCCAAGGGGCCGCCGAAAGTCCAGATCTCGGGGGAGAAACGGTGAGTCGGAGCGTTCTCGCCGGCGGCCTCGTTGAGGTCCCATGCTTACGCCCTATGGACATACCTTCCGGATCAAGACCCGCGGACAGACCTGGTCGGGGATTTGGGCGCGCGAAGGCAAGGATGTCTGCGTTACGAGCGCCTTCGGATCCGGCCGCACCAGTATCGGCCGGCGCCGGCCGGAACAGATCGCCGAAGAGATCCTCGACCGCCTGGTCAACGCTTGGGCCGGAGCACCCAGCCATGGCCGACAAAGCGTTTCTGGGCGTCCTCGATGATCGACAACGCCTGGCGGCGGATCTCGGCGTCGTCGTCGCCCACCGGATCGCTCAGACCGTCGCGGATCGAATGGGCGGCGTCCTCGAGCACGCTCGGATCCATCCAAGCCCCCGCCTCGATCCAGAGCAGCTCCAGGGCGCACACGCGCTTTTCGATCTCATCCATAGGCATGACGGCCACGCTAGTCGCGCCAGCCACGTTCGCATAGGCTCGCTTTCATGAGCGAAGTCGGCCGACAACGGCCCGATCGGCCGCCTGACGCGGAGCTGCACGGCGAAGGCCCGACGCCGGAAGGGATCAAGGTACGGGCCGCCGAGGCCTATTACGCGGAAGTCTATATCGACCATGGCGACCCGATCCACGCGCCGCGCGGCTGGTGGCACGCCAAGATCTGGAAGAGGCCCTGATGTGCAACGTCTATGAGCTCAAGTACGATTTGTTCGGCTGGGCCAAGGCCCACGACGATCTTCTGCACCGCCACCTGACCCTGCCTGGCGGCGTCGCGTTCGAGCAGGCCAATATCGATCTGACCTGGTCGACCACGCTCTATCCGGACTACCGCGCCCCGATCGTGCGGCGTGGGGCCGACGGAGCCGACGAAATTCACTTCGCCCGCTGGGGAATGCCGTCGCCGCAGTTCGTGCTAAAACAGGCGGTCGAAAAGAAGGTCGCCGCCCTAACGAAGAAGGGCCAGGCGTACGACTACGCCGAGCTGCTACGCATGCAGCGCGACGAAGGCGTGACCAATCTGCGCAACCTTGAAAGCCCGCACTGGCGGCGATGGCAGGCGATCGAGAACCGCTGCGTCGTGCCGATCACCGCCTTCAGCGAGCCCGACCAGGTTGGCGGCATGTACAAGCCGATCTGGTTTTCTCAGAGCGACGATCGTCCGCTGGCCTATTTCGCCGGCGTCTGGACGCCCTGGGCCTGCGTACGCAAGGTCAAGAACGGCTGGGAAGAATGCGACCTGTACGGCTTCCTGACGACCGAAGCCAACGCCGTGGTAGCGCCCTATCACAGCAAGGCCATGCCGGTGTTCTTGCGCTCGGCCGAGGAGGTCGAGACCTGGCTCACCGCGCCATGGTCCGAGGCCGTCCAGCTGCAACGGTCGTTGCCGGCGGAGGACCTGAAGGTCGTCGCTTCGCCGGCGAAGGTGGAAGCCGAGACAGGCTGAAACGCAAAAGCCCCCCCGGCGCTGGAGCGCCGGGGGGCTAAGGTTGCACGGGGCAGGGAAGAGGGGCCGGACGTCGGATCACCAGAATTTCCACCAGGGGCGATTTCGCCGGCGACGCTCGGCCAGCCAGCGGTCCTCGAGGTCGTGCTCAGCCTGGTGCAAGGCGACGGCCGAGGCCCGGCGCGTTTCGCTGACGGCCAGCTGAGCGCCACGATCGCGCGCCACGGCCTCGAGGTCGACCAGGGTGGGCGTGCGAGCGGTGGGCAGCGCCATCAGATGCGCCGGTCGCTTGACGTCGTCAGGAAGCTCGATTCGGGGCGGGGTTCCCGCCTCCGCCTTCGCCGGCGGCGCTAGGTTCAGCGCAGAGGGCCGGAACAGATGAGCACACCCGCTCATCGCCACGGCGGATCCGATCGACGACGCCAGCAGGCAGAGGCGCGTCAGCAGCCGCGTCGCGCGCGGCCTCGAGGTCGAGGGCATGGTTGATCTCCTGCAGTCGGCGATCGACGCCGGCGATCGCCGAGACGGCGTCGCCGGCGGCCTCGGCGCCTTCAGTGTTGAGGTTGGCGGCCGCGCCGGCGTCGGCGGCCGCCTCGGTCTTGGGCTTCTCGGCCGCGACCCCCTGGTGACGGGCCCAGCCGTAAGCGCCGCCGATCAGGGCGATCGCCACGACCGTCCCGACCACGGGGACGACCCAGGGCGGGGCGAGGGTCATTCCGGAAACTCCGGCAGGTCGACGGTCTGGCCGGCGAGGGCATGGGTGCAGTCGGCGAGGAACTGAATCCGACCGTCGATGATGAACGAATGGCAGACGCCGCAGGCGAAGCCGGAGCCGGGCGGCGGTCGACCTAAGCGCTCTTAATAATCGCACCAGCAATTGCCAGGCTGGCCGCCTCCGACGTAGTGCCCCGAGCGGATCAGAAGCGACGGGGTGAACGTCGGCTTGTCGCGATTGCCGTTGTAGCCCCAACGCGGCCCGTCACCCTGGCCGATCCGCACCTGGTGGGTCTGATTGCAGCCCGGACAGTAGAAGAACAACGTACCCTCGCCGGCCTGGCGCAAGATCGGAGACAGCGCGCTCATGGCCGCACCGGCAGCAGTCCAGGACGCGTTCCCTGGGCGTCGATCGTTAGCACCTGGCCGCGATTGTCCGGGTCGAAGCTGATATGAACCCAGCGGCCGAATTCATGGATCAGCTGGTCGAAGGCCAGGCCCGACAGCGCGATGCGCCTAGCCACCAGCAGGGGCGGCCCGAAGTCGGGACAGGTGAAGTCCACGGCCCAGCCCGACATATGGGCGCTGGCCTTGGCGCCGCCGGCGGCGCGATTGACCGCCGGCGAGCGATAGGCGCTCGAGACATGGATCGCCTGGCCGAGCAGCAGGGCGCGCACGCGCTCCATATGCTCGGCCGTGGTCGTCAGTCGCTTGAGGATGTCGGGCGGCGGGGTGTTGCTCAGGCCAAGCCGCCGCGCATTTTCGGACACGGTCAGTTCGGCCAGCGAGAAGTGCTCGCTCAGCTGCGTCATGGAGATCTCCAAGAAAAATGGGCAGGGATGCGAGCGCCGCTCGCGTCAGTCTCGCGCTGCCGATGGATCCGCCGGCGGCGCGGTTGGTAGGGGGGCATTGGCGCCGGCCAGTTGGGCCAAGGCTCCGGTGGCGGTGCGGCTGGTCTCGGCCGCCGCCTCGGCCGCGTGCTTGGCCCCGACATTGTTGCCCCAGCGGAACGCGCCGTAGGCGATCGGCACGCCAAGGATGGCCGTCGCCAGGCTGGAGAGGACCGGCGTGATGCTGTCCTCCAGCTTGACGGTGAAGAAGCCGACCAACATGCCGGACACCATCACCATGCAGCCGACGACGACGACCGCGTCGAGGGTTTCGTAGTCTCGTTTCATCCAGGATCTCCCATGGGCTTCAAGTGGCCGTCTGCGGTGACCTCGAGCGCGTCGAAGGTCAGGGGTTCGGGGTCGCGCCAGCCATGCTCAAGCAGGATCCGGCGATAGGCGCCGACCTTGGCCTCGAGCTCGCGGATGCGGGCGTCGCGCAGCGAGATCTCGGCTTCCTTGCTGACGATCATTCGGGCGTGCTCCTGGCGCGCCTCGGCCAGTTCGTGCCGTAGCTTGTCGACCTCGGCCGTCCAGTGATCGACTTCCTCGCGAAGCGTCTGGATGATCTCGGCGGCCGCTTCGCGCGCCAGTCTCGCCAGGTCGAGCTTCGCGACCTGGCGGGCGGCAGCGGCCGCGACAGCGTCCGTGCGCCTCTTGGCCCGGGCGTCGATCCACATCTTGACCAGCGCGCCGATCGCGGCCGCGACGCCGGCGGCTTGCGTCCAGTACTTCTCGATCGCCGTGGGAAAATCCACTGCACGCTCCTACCCTCCTGGCCCCGAGGACCTGGTCGCTGGTGGTGATTTGAGGCCTAGTAGGCGTCGACGGTCGCCGTGCCTTGAATCACGGTCTTCCCAAACACCGGCGTGTTGCGCAGATGCAGTTTCGCCGCTCCGGAAAGCAGGATCCCGTAGCCCGACGACGCCGTCGGCTTCAGGTTGCCCTCGTCGATCCAGGCCTCGACATTGTCCTCGGCCTTGAACTCGGTCGGGTTGTTGCCGCCAGCCGTGTTCATCAGGTCGCCGAGGCTGCCGCTGATTTGCGGGCAGAACATCGCCACCTTGACCGTGTTGATGAAGTGGGCCGACACGCCCCGAGCCGCCGATCCGCGCGCGCAGATGATCACCATCTTCATGGCGTCATGGCCGGTGACCAGGTTGTTGCTGTCGTAGATCGAGATCTTGCCGGTGTCGTAGGCGGTGACGTTGTTCCACAGCACGGAAGAGTCCGCGCCAAGCGCGTTGTGCTGGTTGGTCGCGTCTCGACCGCTGGCCCCCATCGTGCAGTTGTTGACATAGGAGAGGCCGTTGACGCCCTCGACCGCGTAGTCTCCGACGGCGCCGCTGGCGACCGTGGTCCCGCTGTATTTCAGCGAGCAATTTTCGAGGGCGATGACGACTTTCGGACCGCCGACGCCGCCCGTGAAGGCGACACGGAAGGCCGCGGCGTCACCGCCGACTAGGTCAAATCCGTCGGCCGGCGTCGCGCCCGTCAGGGCGAAATTGATCTGGTTAGCGCCGTCAAGATAGACGTTCTTGGTGCTGACCAGCACCAAGGTGTTGGCGGCCGTCGGGGCCAGGCCGTCGCTGCGCCGCAGCGCCATGACGTTGGAGATCTGCGACCACGTGTCCATACCAGTCAGGGCGGACGACTGGGTCAGCTGCTTCTTGAACTCGACGTAGTTTCCGAACCGGTCGCGGGCCAGCTTGTCGAACACTCGGGTCACGGTCGTCGACAGCGGGGCGGTGTAGCCGTCACCCGACGCGGTCCAGGTAAGGGCCGGTTGGATGGCCCCCACGGTGCATCGGCCGCCGATCGCTTCGGCCAGGACGTTGATGTTCTGGATGGTGGTGACGACACCGCCAAGAGTAAAGCCGTTGTTGCGGTCAAACTCGACGCCGACGCCGCACTGCGCCTTGATGTAGATCGAGGTCTGGCTGGCCGCCGCCGCCTTGACGAGCGGCTGGTAGAGGCTCTTGCAGGCCGACGCGAACGATAGGCAGTCGTTGGCGTTGTTCCCGGTGTTGACGTTGACATAGTAGGTCGGCCACGAGGCGTAACCGGGGAAGAGGCCCTTGACCGACAGGCCGGCGTCGCCGACCCAAGTCCCGTCGGCCATCTGGCGTGCGGTCGGGGTGATCGGATAGGTGGCCTGATCCCATCCCAAGCCGGGCGGGACCTCGAAAGTCTGGAGGCGCGAGCCTGGCAGGTTGGCGCTGGCCTGGGCCGCCAGGCCCCGCGCGACGACATCGACCCCTTGGGCCGAGGCGAGCTGAGGCAGCGCGACCAACCAGGCTAGCGCCGCGATGAGGACGCCGAAGCGCCGAAGCATGGTCTTCATGGAAGCCCCCTTATTGCGAGATGCGGATGGTCGCGGTCCCGGCCGCGAGGGCGGCGACCTCGACGCGGAACTGGACGCCGGCCTCGGTCTCGACCCAGGCCTGTTCGGAGATGTTGCCGGTCCACACCGCGTACGGCTGGCCGGCGACGGTCAGCGGCAACCAGGTCGCGCCACCGTCGAACGATCGCGTCAGGCGCGCAGACAAACCGCTGGCGGTGCCCGTGATGCTGACGTTGATCGGCCGGCCGGCGACCGCCGGCAGCGCCGACGTGTTGCCCGGCGCCGTGAGGCTGGCTGTTACCGGAGGCACGCCGCTGGCCCCATAGGCCGGCGCGGGCGTCGTCGCCACGCCTGTGATCGGATCGATCACTGAAACGGCGGTATAGGTAGACGGCTTCTTCCCGGTCCCGACGCTCATCTGCTGGGCGGCGGCGGGTACGGCGAAACAGGCGAGGGCGCATGCGAGCGCCGCTCGCACGAGGGCGAGGGTCATGTAGCATCTCCGGAGGTGAAGGAGCCCAGCCAAGGCCGGGCAGGACGGCGGCTCAGACGTAGCCGTAGTGAAGGTCTTCCTCTGTCACGACGTCGACGAGGCTGCGGTTCTGGTGCAGCCAGGCCAGGAGCTGCAGGAAGCCATTCTGGATGTTGCCGGCCGAGGTCATCTCGTTGTGCCAGACAAACTGGGCGACGCCCTTGTGGGTCGCGGCCTGCTGGGCGTGGGCGATCAGCTTGTCGCCATTTTCCGCGCCGGTGAAACCGGCGCCATTCAGGGCGCGGATCTGGAACGGGTCGCCCCAGGGGTACGTCTCACCGAAGGTCATGGGATTGACCCCTGGCGCACCGACGCCGAGCGGAGCAAAGAACGCCCGCATGGACCGGTAGTGCTTCCTGAAGCTGGGATAGGCCTGCAGGATCGTCGGCCCGACGCCGCTGAAATAGGACCCGTGTTCGCCGCCGGTCAGGCCCATGCCGTTGTCCCAGTTTCGGCGGGCGGCCAGGTTGCCGGTGAATTCGTTCTCCGACATGTCCAGGATGTCGCCCAAGGTCTCGGTATCCCAGGCCTGGTCTGGGAACTGCCACCCCAGAAGGTCGTGCATGGTCTGGGCCTGCGAGCGGCTGACATAGCTGCTGCTCACGCCGATGTTCAGCGCTGGCGGGCTCAGATAGGCCATGCCGCGGAAACCGTACTTGGCCATCCTGACAGCCGCGAAGGTGAACTGTCCCACGTGCCCGTCGTCGAAGCTCAAGATCACCTTGCCCTTGGGCAAGGGGTTCGGGATGAACTCGATATTGCCGATCTGGATCGTGAAGCTGTTGCCGCTTGAGGCGCGAAGCAGCAGGCGACCCCAGGTAATGGCCGACAGGTTGGCCCCGCCTCCGGGCGCGGCGACAAGCACCGAAACCGGAATGGTCGTGCTCTGCCACCGCCCCACGCCATTCTGGGACGTCAGCTGGCTCTTGAGATGGCCCAGCAGCTGGAAATTCGTGCCGCTGGTCGTGGAGTGATAGGCAGACCCCGGCGAGACCGGTGAGCCCGCCGAATAAATCTCCAGCGCCGCGCGGTCCATGTTGGCGAAGACGTTGGCGATCGGCTTGAACCAGATCCGGATCAGGCCGCCGGTGACGTCGGTAGGCACGGCGTCAGCCGCCGTCGGCGCGATGGCGACCAGCGACCCCGAACCCGTCGTGGCCAGCTGCAGCGCCGTCGCGCCTAGCAGGGCGTCGGCCGCCGTCACGTCGCTCAGTCCCGTGATCGTGCCGTTGACGTCGGCGACCGTGGCCAGGTGCGCCAGGGTCCGCTGGCCCAGGCTGCGCTTCAGGCGCTGATGGATTCGGCCGCCGATCAAAGGGGCCTGGTGGTTCCCGATCGTTTCGTCCAGCGACGCCGGGCTGGCGACCGTCAAGGTGTCCTTGACGCCTTGACCCACCGTGGCCACCTGGGCGGCAAGCGCCGCGAGGGCGGCGTCGATCTGGAAGATCTTCTCGGCCGTCGTGGCCAGGTATTGCTGCTGGATCCGGAACCGGGCCTGCAGTCGATTTCCCACATTGGCCGCGGGGATGTCGCGGGGGGTGGCGTAGGCATTGACGTCCCACCAGCCGGCCCCGTCGGCCGTGGCGCTGGTCGCCGCCAGGATCCCCAGGCCATGCAGGCCCAGGTGCTCACCTTGTGCGACGATGATGTCGCCGAAATCGGCCGGCGTGAAGTTCACCTCACCCGTGGCCGTCACGGCCAGGTCGATCAGGACGTTGCGATGTAGCTTGCCGTCGCTCTCGATCGACCACTTGGCCAGCTGCACGGTCCCGATGTCGACGGCGAACAGATCCAACGTCAACAGCGGGCCGGTGTGAGCGCAGGGGTCCGCCCAAATGTACATGCCGTCGGAAACGCCCGCGCCCGTGACCAGGGTGTCGGGATTGCCGATCGTCTGGACCACGTCGGCCCATTGCTGGGCGGCTTGGGCCTCCAGGAGCGTAGCGCGCGCATCCAGGCCGGCCGCCAGGGTCTGCAGGGCGAGGAAAGCCGGGCCGAGGACGACTTGGTAGTGCTGGTCGATCCCGACGCCATATTCCAGGCGAATGGACGTCTGCAGGGTCGGCAACGGCCGCCAGTCGGTCAGGGCCGCGTTGATCTGCCGCCAACCCGGGGCGTCGACCGGCAGGGTGGGGCTGCCGGCGAACATGCCGTCGCCAGCGACACCGACCAGGTCGCCAACCTCGAACGGCATGTCGCCGAAGTCGGCGGGGGTTAGGGTTTTTAGGCCGGTCGTCGAGACGGTGACGGTCGCGACCTGCTCCTGTTTGATCTGGGTCCCGTCGTCACTGACGATGTAGCGGGCGATCGTCAGGTCGCCCGGATCCTTGATCCAGATCTTCAGCCAGCCCAGGGGCCCGGGATGGCTGACGGGCTGGGCCTGGATGTACATGGCGTCCGAAACCGCGCCACCGTCGACCGGATCGCCCTGACGGCCGATCACCTGGGTGACGTCGGCGCGGAACGACTCGAAAACGTCCGGATCCAGCATCGCCTGGGTGATGGTCGAGCCGAACATGAAGAACGGCCCCGACCACGAACCCGTCGTGGCGGCGCCGACCTTCACATAGATCCCGTTGTTGTCCGGATCGGCGTCGGCATAGACCAGGCCCGGCACGCCAGCGTCGGCCGACAGGTCGGCGTCCAGGTCGGCCTTGGTCAGCCACCATTTGCCGCCGGCTAGGGTCAGTAGCGACGCCAGGGTCTGCAGGTTGGTCAGCGAGCCTGTCCAGTTGGACATGAGCCGGTTGAGCCGAGTGATCAGCGGGTTGAGATCGGAGATGTCGGACATGGTCAGAGAGCCGGCGGCGAGGGTGGCGTCGGGTTCAGTGGCTCGGCCTCGGTGTCGGGCCAGTCGCGCAGGGCCTGGCGATAGGCCAGAAGGGCGGCCTTCTGCTCGCTCGACAGCGGATCCCAGCGCTCGGGATTGCTGCGGATCGGGTCGAACTCATTGCGGAGCAGACCATCGCGACGCGCGCGAAGCGCCGCCATCGCCCGCGTCAGGGCCATAGAGGCCATGTCGGCGGACCCGCGCTCCACCAGCTGGTCGTCGATGACGACATGGGTCAGGTCCCAGTCGGACCGAAATTCGGGCAGCACGACATAGGGCCGGCGATGGGCGATGATCGAACCCGGGAGGCCCTGGGTGATGGCGGTGATCTCGCCGGTCTCGTGATCGTAGAAGGCGACAACCTGTCTCATCGCATGGGCCCTAGAGAGCTCAGCGTCCGGCTGGTGACATTGACGCTGCTGTGGGAATTGAGCGTGACCTTCACCTCCCGCTCGCCGGCGGCGCAGAAGAGCGCGCCGCCCAGCGGGATGTTGGCCTCGCCATTGGCTCCGCCCGTCGTGTAGACGGCCACCCCGTCGATATAGAGGACGGCGTTCCAGTTCTTGTCGCCGCTCGGGAAATGGCTCGACAGGAAGCAGGTGACGAACAGCGTCGCGTCGTCGGTCAGGTCCACGACGTGGTCGATGATCTCTTTGTCGGTCCCGTCGCAGTTGATGGTCGACGAGCCCGTCGTAACCAAGGGAATGGTGACTGAGTTGTTGGCTAGGGTGCGGGTGGTCAGCGTGCCGGTGATCGTCAGGTCGCCGTCGATCGCTACATTGGCCGTCAGCTTGATCTTGCCGGCGACGGTGTCGACATAGACGACCTTGCGCCCGACGCCGTCGGTCCCGACCACGCCGAACTCGTCGGCCACCACGTAGAACGAGAACACCGTCCCGTCGTTCATGGCGACCGTGCCGCCGACGTGGCCGTTGGAATTGATCGACAGGATCGCCTTGCCGACCCCCTCGCCGTCGATCGAGCGCAGGTCCTGGATGAAGGTCTTGTTGCCGTTGACGTCGTTCTGCAGCTGGTTGATTTGCTCGACGGTTTCACCGTTGACGATGGTCATCGTCAGGGCCGTCTCGGCCGTGGTGATCTTGGTCTGGTCAACGTCGGCCAGAACGTCGTCGCGCGGCCGGCCGGCGATCGCGGCGGTGTCAGCCGAGGTGTGGTTGCCCGTGACGTCCGCCCCATCCTCGGGCCGTTGACCATCGTCGTCGTCCACGCCGCTCCACGGGACGGTCGTCGCGCCGCCGGCGGTCGACTTGCCGGTGACGACCGTCGTCCAGTCCGAGCCCTGAACCTCACGCGAGGGATCGGCCAGCGGGATCACCCGGGCCTCGAGCGTGGCCGACGCCGCCACGCCGTTGGTCGTTACCAGGAAGCCGGCGTCGATCGCCTCGCGCGTGGTCGCTGACGTCGGCGCGGCCTCCGCCTCGCCCAGCACCCGCACCTCGACCCGCACGCCCAGCACCGCCGGATCCACGGGGGTGGACCACACCGCACGGATCGCCGGGACCTTGGAGCCGTCGTCACCCGACAGGTTGACCGTGAAGACGTCGACACCGCTCAGCGCCAGCGGATCCGGCCGCGCCGGTTCGGGCGGCGGCGGGGTTCCCGGGGTGATTTCGTCCGTGGCCGCTGTCCAGCCGTAGGCCGAGGACGCGACCTCCCGCAGGGCTAGGGTGCGCCGCCAGTTTGGCGCGCGAGACCAGGCCTCGACGCGGTAGACCACACGGCCGCCGTGGTGGCGGCGATCCGAGGTCCAGCCGATCCAGTCGCCTTCCTCCAGGCCGGAGAAGCGCGGGGGCAGGGGAATGGTCGCCCGGCGCTCCATACGCGCCAGGCGGCGCTCGATCTCGGCGCAGCGCTGGGCCTGCGTCCCGGAAGTCACGAAGTCGAGGCTGAGCGGCGTTTCGGCCGGGCCACGATCATCCTGGATGTCCAAAACCGAGCGGCGGATCGGGGCGGCGTGATCGCTCCAGTTCTGGGCCGGCTCGATGTAGCGACCGACCACGCTGTTGATCCGCTGCGGGGCCGGCAGGAAGCGATCGAAGACCACCTTTTCACCGACGACCAGGTCGGCGTCGGTGATCTCGACGACTGTGCTCTTGGCCTGGCCGGGCTCGATCTCGACGCCGCCCTCGCGCTGGACGATGACGCCGGCCATGGCCGCGGCGAACCGCTGCTCAGTCTCATCGTGGGTTTCGTCGGCGCGGATGACGGCGGAGACGCGATAGCGCGGCTCAGTTCCGCCGGCCTTCAGGGGAACCAGTTCGTCGCAGACATTGGCCGGGGCGAAGACGTTCTCCGGCGGGGCCTCGATGTCAGTCAGGCCGCGCCCGACCAGCAGCATTTCCGGTTGGTCGACCAGGTCGCGGGCGTAGACGCCGCGTACCCAGTTATAGCGACAGACATAGGCGTTGTCGGTCCACTCCCAGGTCGAGGGCGCGTTCCAACGATGGCTGCCCGAGCCGCCCGGGACGGTGCTGTCCTTGCGCGGGTCGTAGCAGCGTTTGCCCCGGAACACCCACTTGAACGACGGTCGACCCTGCGGCCAAACCTTATCGTTGGCCTTGTAGGCGGCCCAGACTTTGGTGACGCCGCGCAGCCGGTCTTCAGAGGCCATGCCGGTCGCGCCGGCGAACCGTGTCGGTGGAGGTACGTCGTTCGAGCCGTTGATGAACTCGATGTCCAGGCAGCCGCTGAAACCCGTCTGCAGGCCGTTGGCGGAATAGGCGTAGTAGTCCGAGCCGATGAAGTAGCCTTCGAGGGCGTCGATCGGGTGGTCGGCTAAGGTGATCTCCAGGACCTCCCAGTCGGTATTGAACTCGCCGCCGAAGTTGGCGGCCGCCGCCAGCGAGCCCCCGCTGCAGACCCGACCGAACACCGCCTCGCGCGGACTTTCGCCGACGCTGAGCGTGGTGACGCTGGCCTGGCGCTCCTGCTGTTTCTGCTTGGGCCCAGTCAGTTTCGACAGGGCGAAAGCCCCGGCCAGCTGCAGGGCCGTGGTGATGACGAAGGTCGCCACCGTGGCGGCCGCGCCGGTCAGGCCGATCGCCGCGACGATCGAAGCGCTGATCGGGTCGGCCTTGGCCTGGGCCGGGCTCCACAGCAGGGCCGACGCGCAGGCGCCGGCCGCAAGCCAGCGGCGGAAGGAACGCGACAGGCGGATCATCCAGCCGCGCTCCAGGCCCGCAGCATGGCCGCGCGGGGTAGGCGGACCAGGCCCGCCGGGCCCGGCCCCACCAGGGTCGCGCCTTCAATCACCATCACCGCCGGGCCGGTGGCCGTGCTGACCAGGCCACCGTCACCGCGCGCGGCCAGGGCCAACGGTACGGAGGTAAGAACCCCGTCAACAGCGGCCTCGAGGCCGCCCAGCCCCTTGAGCACGCGCAGCGCGCCGCGCTGCGTCGTCCAATCGGGCAGGTCCGCCAGGCGGTCGACGCCCGTCTGGGCCAAGATCGCGGCGCCGAAGAAACTGACGCAGTCGTTGGCGCGCTTACCCCATGCGAACGGCGCTCGCATCCGCGCCTCGATCAGTTCGACCAGAGCGACGTAGTCGCGCGCGAGCTCACTCGACATGACCGGAGAGCCCCGTGTTTTGGTAGAAGGCTGAGACCAGGGCGTTGGGCAGGGCCGAGGCCGCCCGTTGCGGCGGCTTGCCGCCCCAGTTCAGGGTGATCTCGCCGGCGTAGGACACCGCCTTGAAGCCGCCGTCCGCCCCGACCACCAGGCGCTGGTCGGCGTCGGTGCGCATCCGACCCGAGCTGCGGCTAAGGCCCCGCACGGCGCCCTCGATAGCGGCGGCGACGGTCGAGGCCCCGCCGATTTGGTCCTCAAGGGTCAGGCGGTCGACGCGGCCTCGCTGGACAACCCGGGCCGACAGCAAGGTCGAACCCGTCTGATTGAACAGCAACTCCCAAAGCACGGCCGCAGCGCCGCGAACGGTCAGGGTGTCGACTAGGGCCAGAGCGTCGGGATCCACGCCGGACAGCGACAGGGTCGCGCCCTGCTCGGCGCCGCCCAGCTGGCCGGCGGCGACCGAGACCAGGCCGCGATCGCCGATTCCGACATAGGTGTCGCCGTCCAGGATCTGGGGGCCATGGCCGCCCCAGACGCACCATGGCCCCGTGGTCAGCACCAGCTTGACGGCGCCCACGGCCAGCGCCGTGCCGTCGTCCAGGGCGGCCTGGGCGGCTTCGGGATAGACGAACATGAAGGAGACCTCAGTCCAGCAGTTGCTGCAGGGCTTTGAACGACCCGCTGATCGCCTGCTGACGCGTCTTGCCGCCCAGCTTGGTCTCGCCAGGGATCAGCTTCATCAGGCAGTCGGGGTGATCCAGCGTGGCGTCGGCGCCGGACGGGACCAGGGTCGGCAGCGGCGGCTCCACGCTGACGAGCAGAGCGCCCGAGCCGTTTGCGACACCGGGCTCGACCACGCGGACCAGGGCCCGGCGCTGGGCCCCGCTCGTCGTCCACTTGAAGCCGACATAGTCGCCCCAGCCCAGCGCGAGGCCGACGGGCTGTCCCTGCAGGGTCAGACCATCGCGCGTGCCGTTGACCGACCAACTGGTCGCCACGCCGTCGAAGGCGCCGCCGCCAGCGCGGACCATGCCGGCGAAACCGTTGGGGCAAGACAGCGGCAAGGGGCGATGTTGCTCGGCCCCGAAGAACAGTCGCCCCGGGCCGCGCTGGGCCGAGATCCAGGCGCGCCATTCGTCGGCCCGGGCCTGGCCCGTGGTGGGCAGGCTCCATTCGGCTTCCCACAGCGGGAAGCCGGCCGAGACCGCGCCCAGCCGCCCACCGGCCTCGGGCGACAGGTAGTCGACGCGCTGGATCTCGAAATATTCTTGAGACACGCCCGCCGATGGCATGGCGCGCGGAAACACCAGGGCCATGCTCAGAGCCCCGGGACGATCTGCCGGCGAGCCATGCCGTCATTGACCGTGCCGATCACGTTCTCACGGAAACCGGCCTGCATCGCGTCCATGCGCGCCTCGAGGCGGCCGACGGCCTCGGCGTCAGCGCCTGCGCCGACGGTCAGGACGGGCGCGTAAGTCGCGGAGATGTTTACCGGGCCGCTTGCCGCCATCGAGCGGTCGTTGGCCGCCTGCACCATGGCCATCGAGGCCGTATGGCTTTTGATCTGGTCGCCCGCCCGCAGCTTGCGCAGCTCCGGACCGTCCTCGCCGACCCAGGCATAGCCCTCCAGGGCGCTATCGGTCCCCTTGGCGTAGCCGGCGGCCACCAGCTTGGCGTTGTTGCCGGCCAGGACGTTCGCCGCGGCCGCTAGGGCGTCGCCATTGCCCCCGCCACCGCCGGTTAGCAGCGAGACGCCGAGCGAGGCAAGCTTGGAGAAGAAACCCCCGCCGCCGTCTTTCTTGCCGAACGCGCTGTTGGTCAGGCTGTCGGCCAGGGCCGTAGCGGCGGCGTATTTCAGGCGGCTGGTGAATACATCCAGGAAGTCGCCTTCGGTGAACCCGGCCACCAAGCCGTCATGGAACGATTGGCCCGTGCTGACGCGCAGGTCCTCGAGGAACGCGGTCTTCGCGTTATACGGAATGAAACCCTCGCCCGGCTCAGCCAGGCTCATGCGCTGGGCCGAGGTCAGAAACTGGTCCTTGGCCAGTTCAGCGTCGGAATACATGCGCCTCAAGGCCGAGGCCTGGGCGACCATCTCGGCCGCCACCTGGGCTTCGGCCTTGGCCAAGGCGACGGCCCAGGGCTGACGATCGCGCATGCCCTGGGTGATCAGCTCCTGGATCCGCAGTTGACGCTCGGCGTAGTCGATCGCCGACGGGTCATTGGAGACCTTGGCGATCTCCAGCTGGCTGCGCAGCGCCTGGGTCTTAAGATCCTCGTTCCGCCGCTCGATCTCCGCCTGCTCGCGGGCCTCCTTGGCGTCCTCGCGGGCGTCCTTGCGCGCGGCGGCCGCTGCGGCGCGCTGGGCCTTGCTCAGGGCCGCAGCCTGGGCGGCGGCCGTCTTGTAGCCGGCCGACAGCGCCTTGATCTGGTCGTCTAGCTCCTTCAACGCCGCCTTGCTGGCTGGGTCGTTGACGCCTAGACGCAGCAAGTTTTGGCGATCGGCTTTTAGATCGTTAAGCTTGACGGCGTTTGGATTGTATTTGTCGATCAGCGCCTTGCGATCGGTACTCTGTTCGCTGAGGGCGGCGGTGCGCTGTCGATCCATATCCGCCGCATAGCGCTGGTAGATCCCGTCGATCTCTTTCTGCGCCTCATTGATTAGATGCTCAGAGCCGCCGCCAAGCTTTCGTCGCTCCTTACCGATCATCGCCCGCAGGTCAGTCAGGCGTTGGGCGTCATCACCGCCGGTCACGGCGCGATCGACGGCCCTGCCAACGGCGTCCCAGACGTTCGAGGCCGTTCGCCCCAATGCCTGGAGCGCATGATCCCAGCCCGTGGTCGCGTCCGTGGCGTTGACCAGCGCGCCCCTCAGCTTGTCTAGAAGCTCGGTCTGCGCGCCAGTCAGATCGCCAGATCGAGCCAGGTTCTCGATATGCTCCTGCTCGGCGGCGTTCAGAAAATGAAGCTTGCTGTTGAGTTCAGCAGCACCCTTAACCGGGTCAGCGAAAGCCGCGCCCAGTTCCTTTGTCGCGCCGGCCGCGTCCTGCGAAGTCGTCAGGGCATAACGTTGATTCAGACCGATCAAGTCGCTCATGACGCCGCTGCCGATCCGGCCAGTGCTGGCGAAGGCCGCCGCGATGTCACGCGCGGCACGTACGGAAATGTCCCCTGCCTCGGCGCCGGCCTTGGCTTGGGCCATCAACTGGTCGGCGCTGACACCAGCCGCCGCCCCCAGACCGCGGGCGACGGTTTCAAGCTTCAAGGTAGAGGACTCGTAGCTAGCCTGGGCGGCGGTCAGGGCGATAAGCCCGCCCGCCGTAGCCACAACCGCTGCGCCGACGGCCACCATCGACGCCGAGGCCTTGAACCCGCTGGTCGCCAGGGCGTCCAGGATCTGCGGGCCCTGCTGGGCGGCGATTGTGCCAAAGCCCGCGCCACTGAACAGCTGGGTGAAGACATCTGCGCCTTGGCGCGCCAGATTGACGGCGCCGGCCTTCTGCTGGCGAGTCATCCCGTTCTTTTTTGCGGCCACCTCGTCAGCGGTCAGGAAATCGCTGGCGCGAAGCCCCGTGCCGCCGCTGACGCCCAGAGCCGCGTTGAACTTCATCTGCTGCTCTTCGGCGGTCTGGAATTCGCGGGCGGCCTGGGCCATCCGCTTGAACCGCTCCATCTGCTTGTCGGTGAAGGTGGTCAGCCCCTGGACCGAACGGCTGGCGCGATCGAAGCCGGCGGCGACGGCCTCGCCGGACGCGTTGCCGGCCTTGCCGATGTCGGCCAGATCGCGGCGGACCTCTTCCTTGCCTTCGGTCTTGAGGCGATAGCCTACTTGTCGGACGGGCATGGGGGCCTCCAGGCGTAGACGATGTAGGGTTCGATGTCGGGGAAGAGCTCGAGCACCAGGGCCCGATCGGCCCTCAGCGCTTCGGCCGCGGCGATCACGGCGGGCAGATCCAGGGCGTAGGCGCCGTTGAACCCGACGCGGACCTGGCGTTCTGCGATCAGGAACGTGCGCCAGACCGCTTCGGCTTTCTGGGTCTGGCAGGCATGGACGCGGGTGGGGCATTCGGCGCAGGCGACGTCGCTGCAGGCGGCGCAGTAGTCGCGTCCGCCCCAGGGCGCTCCGAGCTCGTCTTCAGCGCCCCCGCCGGCCCAGCGCCAGCGAGCGAGGGCGCGGATCCGTTTTTTTCCGCCTCCTGACGAAGGCCGGGCAGGACGTAGCGCGTGTCGATCGCGTCGAACACCGCCGGATCCTCGGTGACCATGACCACCACGAGCTCGGGCGTCATCTCGAGCGGGGTCAGCGGGACGTCCTCGGGGGTGTCAGCCTCCGGCTCCTCGAAAACCCCCGACCAGCTGACAGCAGCCCAGGCGGCGACCCCGGCGGTGAACGCCACGTCGGCGTCGGCGCGCGAGGCCCCGGCGTTAAGCGCCTCGGTGAAGGCCTGGCGGCCGGCCACCTTGGCCGCCGACGCCCACGGCCGCAGCGTGAGGACCCCGCCGTCCGGCAGGGCGATTTCCAGCGGCGCGGGGCCGCCCTTGGTGCGAATGCGCATTCGAGCTCTCGGACAGGAGGAAGGGGCGCGGTGCGAGCGCCGCTCGCACCGGTGACTTGTAGGAGGGGAGTGGAGGGGGCATGGTCGCGCGGGCATTGAGCGGGGCGCGTGTGTTCAAGAAACTTCTTCAGTCGATCAATCGCGCGTGGCGTGAGCGCGGTGTTAAAGATCTCGGCATGGCGTTGATCGCCGTGACGGTCGCCCTCTGGACGTCTACCGTGTTCACGGCAGACCAGTCTCCAAGGCTGCGGTTGTTTGGAATTTTCCTTCGGGAAAACTCAAGCTCTATCTTCTTCCTTACAATTCCGCTTTTGTCGGCCGCGGTCGGTGTTGTGATAGTTATTCGACAGTTGATCGAATATTTGGATTCTGGAAAAGTCGGCCCCAGAAGCGCCAATATTGAAAGAGAGTTATCCTCTGTCCTTATAGATGATTGGTTAAAGCTCAAACATCCTGGTGCAGACGCGGCGACTGACGAGTTGCTGAAGTATTTGCGAAAACAATCAGCTAAGAATGAAGGCGATATCGCCGCAAAAGCGCCATTGCCGTCACCGGGAGAGCAGATCGTCGCGCGACTAGTGGCGGAAGTTGGAGCGCAATCGCGGCGAGCTACCCTGAACCTCTTGATGGGCGTCGTAGCTGCTGCGATCGCTATTGGATTTCTGGTCTGGCTTGCCGCAAGCGCCGTTAGCAGCGCGTCGGAAGCGCCTACCAAAATTGAAACGTCCGCCATGCCATACCTCTTTGCGAAGTATTGGGGAGCTTTTGCCGCGAAAATGGCTCTTTCGAGCGGTGCTAGTTTGTTTGCGTTTTTCTTTCTATCCACCTATAGGCGCAATCTCAGTGAGATCCGTTATTTCCATAATGAGCTAACGAACGTCCAATCCAGGATGTACGCCGTCGACATGTGCAAGGGAGACCACGCTGACGTAACGCTCCTTCGCATTCTGGAAAATGTCGCCGCGACTGAGCGAAACTTCATCCTGAGGAAAGGTGAGACAACCATCGACTTAGCTCAGAAAGATTTGGATCGAGCTGAAGACGACAGCCTCAAGGTTGCGCTTAAAACCCTCGCCGACGCAGCCAACCGCATGGTGGGTAAGAGCGACGAGGGTTCGAAGGATTAGGTGTAGCTGGCGACGTCGTTGACCAGCGTGACGATCAGGACGTCGCCGGCGGCGTTGCGATGCGCCTGGCCGGGGAACGTCCCCTGGACGCCGCCAGGCCCGGTCACGGGCAGTTGCGGCTTTGGCAGGCGCAGCTGGGGGACGCGGAAGGTCAGCCGGGCGTCAGGCCCAGCCCGCCAGCCGAACGCGATGTCGACGGGCGTGCGGCCGGTGGCCAGGTCGAGCAGCGACATGTCGGCGAACCGGCTGACGATCTCCGGCGTCACGGCGACCATGCCGGGATCCACGCCGTCGATCCGGCCGTCGGCGCGGATCACCTCGGCCTTGTCCAGGCCGTTGCTGACGTTCATCGCGCCACTGACGATGTTGCCCAGCGGCACGCCCTCGCGCTCGATGAAGCCGGTGAATTGCGAGAACCGCGTCAGGACCAGTTCGGCCAGCGTGCCGGCGGCGCTGGTCGTGGTGCGGGGCTTTTCCCCCTGTGCGATGATATTGAACGTGGCGTTCAGATTGCCCGAGCGCTGCATGGGCACGGCGAGGGTGTTGTACATCGCCCCGTAGTTCATCGCGAAGGTCGGCACGTCGGGCATGCCGATCTCGATCGCCGCGTCAGGCAGGGTGAGGGCGCCCGCCTTGAAGACGTGGTTGTAGGGTCCGCTGGCCGAGCCGCCGGCCAGGGTCGCGCCCGACACCGTGACGTTGGACGCTGGCGAGGTCCCGGCCGCGATCGTCATGGCGTTCCCGCCGGTCCCGACCGCGTCGTAGGTCACGGTCACGGCGGCGGCGTCCAGGTCTGTCGAATAGGACGCGACCGCCACGCCGGCCACGGCGCTGCGATTGAGGGCCCAGACGGTGTTTCGGACCGTCTCGGCGACCGTGGCCCCGATTAGGATATCGTTGGCTCCCGGAGCGCTGGCCTTGAAGGTGAACGCCTGGCCGCCGATCGTGATCGTGCTGTTGACAGTCGGCTGCAGGGCGAAGGTCAGTTTGCCGGTGGCGGCGACGCCCTGGGTCGTCTGAGGCGGGCCCAGCAGCAGCTTCAGGTGCAGGCCGAACAGACGCTGATCGACGGGCACGGTGATCGACCCGTCGTTGACGATGACGTCCAGATCCGGCTCGAGCGGGTTGCGGCCGTAGCCGAGGACGTCGCTCTCGACCAGGCCCTGGGTCTCGCCCAGGGCGATCTGAGAGAACGGGATCTTGGTGAAACCCGAGCCGGGCACACCGCCGTAGAACGAGGGAAAGGCGATCGCCACTTGGGCGTTCGCGCCACGAGCGCGCATGGGACGTCTCCTAGGAAAAGCGGGCTTTCGGCCCGGGTTCAGTCGAGGGTGGTGTAGACGGCGATCAGACCGATCTCGGCCCAGACGACGCCGGGCGCGCCGAGCTGGTCGACATCGTCGGTGACGGGCTCTTCAGCTTCCAGCCATTCGGCCAGGCCGCCGAGCGTGCGATCGGCGCGGACCGCGTTGCGCAGGGCGGTGTTGGCGGCGTCCAGCCAGACGACCGGGTCCGCGCCCGCCGGCGGGGCGAGCTCCAGCGAGATCCGGTGATTGTAGGTCTTCGTCAGCGGCGACATCAGGATGTCGGGCTGGCCAGGGTCGCCGTCGCGCATGTTGACCACGCCGCCCGGGGCCAGGTCCTCGGGCTTGGGCTCATTGCGCTGGAAATCGGCGTTGGGCAGGGCCGTCTCGACCAGCGCTTGGACACGGTCGAGGACCTGCAGGCGAACGCTGGCCATCGTCATCTCCAGTGCTTGGTGAGCAGTTCGGGCATGCGATTGGACGCCCGCTCGGCGATCTGCCGGCCATTCAGGCGCTTCCGGACGTTCACCCAGGGCTTGAGGGTGAACATGAAGACCAGCTGGCTTTGCCGGCCGCCTCTCAGACGCCCTCGGGTGGCGGGCTTGAAACCGCGACGATTGCGCGCCGCGACCGCATTGATCCAGGCGGTCCAGGTCCCCGGCTCCCGCCCGCGGCGGATGATCAGGTCCTGGTTGAAGGCGACCTCGACGTCCAGCGGCGTCATGCGCCGGCCGCGGCCCTTCAGGGGAACGTTCTTGGACGGGATCGCCAGATAGTGGCGCCCGCCGGTGGGACGGATCATAGCCCCGTCCTCGTAGACCTCGATCAGCTTCGGCGCTTTGGTCCAGACCCATCCGGCCGGGTCCAGGCTCGACCGTCCGCCTTCCGGATAGACCCTTGAGCGCCAGGTCAGCGCCAGGCGGCGGCCAAGGCCGGCGGCCTCGACGTTCTCGCGTAGATCGCGCTTCAGCAGCGCCGTGCCCTCGACCATCGCGGCCGTGGTGATCTCGGCCAGTTCGTCCTCGAGCGCGGTCGTGGCGTAATCGAAATCGGCCGAGGCGGACATGCGCATCAGGCGCGCGCGGCCTCGCAGATCCACTCCAGGCCGAAGCGTTCGAGCTTGGGCTTGGCGATCAGGGTGAAGGTTTCGGGCGGGTCGACGAAAGCGACCTGGTCGCCCTTTGCTGGCGCGCTGACCTCAAAGCGACGGACCCGCAGGACGATGCTGTCCACGCGCACGCGGGACTGGCCCAGCTGCACGTCGGCGTCGGCTTCCTCGCGCTTGACGCGGACCGGGTCGGGGCCATCGCCCGGCGTCCAGGCCGCATCCTCGCCCCACTGGGCGTAGACGGCGGCCAGGAGCCGGGCTCTGCGGTCGACGACCGGGCTCATGGACGATCAGATGCCCGACAGCTCGACGATCGCGTCGCCGCCGGCCTCGACCTCGGCTTCCGACGCGAACCGGGCGCGGCCGGCAGCGCGAAGAGCTTCGGCCTCGTCCTCGGGCACGCTCAGCAGCGCGCCGATCGCGACCATCTCATGGCCCGGCTGGGCCCAAACGACGGCGACGCGGCCTTTCTTCGGATGCTCAGCGTCGTCCAGGTTGGTCGGCGCGTTGACGTCGGCGCCGGCCGCCAGGCCGACGGCCGCGCCGTCGGGTTCGGCATGGGCCGGGGCGGGCACGACCTGGTCGGCCGGCAGCGGGTGCGGGGCCGGATCCGACTTGACGACGGGATCGGCGCTGGCCGCTGACGAGGTCTCGGCCGACTTGTCGGCGGCCTTCGGGTCCAGAGCCGCATGGCCCTGGTCCTTGTGGGCGGCCATCACGGCCAGGCAGGCGCCGAGCGCCAGGTGGGAAACAAACGAGCGCATCAGGCTCTCCTTTCTCAGGGGGTAGGACGAAGAAGGCGGCCCTTAGGCCGGCTGCTGGATGACGAAGCGGCCGATCGTGTCGGTCGTGGCGGCCGCCGCGGTGACCTTCCCGACCTTGGTGTTGCCCGACGAGGTCTTGGTCAGGCGCTTGTTGGTGGCGTCGAAGTAGATGTCGTCGCCGAACACCCAGGCCTGGCCCGAACCCGCGCCTTCCTTGGCGTGATCGAACTCGCCGGTGATTTTGCCGGCCGCCACGTCACCGGCGGCGTTGCTGGTCACCGGGATCAGGAACAGCGCGCCGATCAGCAGGCCGACGCCGGAGGTGCAGCCGCCGCTGGGAACGGTGAAGTTGACGACTTCACCCTCGGAAATCTGGGTCTTCATGGTTTCAGGTCCTTTGCTGGAGGGTGCCGGGGGTGCGTCTCCGGCGAAGACGTCGGGAGCCGTCGCCCTTTGGCGGCCGGCGGCTCCGGAGATCTTCGCGAAAGACGAAGGGCCGCCCTTTCGGAACGGCCCTTCGTGAGGTGCGGGGATGTCAGGCCGTCGGGCTAGACGCTCGGATTCATACCCATGCCCTTGGCGTCGATGGCTTTCACCGCGAAGTCGAGGCGGGCCTTGTACTCGATCCCGTCGACCTCGAACCCGGTGCGCTCATCCAGGAACACGCCGTCGTCGCCCTCGAGATAGGCGTACTCGATCGTGTCAATCTGAGAGTTGTCGGCGGCGTAGAACCACGGCACGGCGCCCGACGAGCGCGACAGCCGGGCCTCGACGACCACGTTGAACGCGTTCTCGTAGACGTTGGTCGTGCCCGGGGTGGCGCCGGCCTTCTGCGACACGGGCGAGCCCCGCAGCTTTAGCGCCGCGACCTTGTCCTTGGGCGCGACGATCATCCAGGCCGGGGTCGCCGAGATCGGGCGACCCTCGATCCCGACCTGGGCGGCCATCGCCTGTTCGGCGTCCGACCAGCTGTCTTCCGAGATCGCCGCTCCGGGGCGCAGGTTGCCATGGGTGGCGTGGAACAGCGGCACGCCGTCGCCCATGTTCGGGTTGGCGATCAACGGCGCATAGGCGGCATCGCTTTCGAAGTCGGCGGCCGCCCGGCCCCACATCGACGGGATGCGGGTGAAGGCGTCGACGTCGTCGTTGATGATCGTCTGGCGGGTGATCGCGAAGCGCCGTCCGTAGGTGGCCAGGGCGTAGACTTCCTTGGCCTCGCCGATCGTCCCCATCTTGAACGATCCACCTTCAGGGACCAGCAGGAAGGATGGCGCGCCGCCCAGCTGCAGGCGCGTCACCTGACGGAAGTCCGGGACGGTCGCCCGGCGCTGCCACGCCTTGAACGTCTGCGGAACGGCCTCGTAGCCCGCGCGCAAGGTGCGGTTGGAGACGTTCGACAAGACGTTCGGGAAATCGGACGTGGAGTGCTGGCGCAGGGCCAGGTCGGCGATCTCCCGGCGGCCCAGGCCCGACACCTTCTCGCCGTTCCGCTCGAGATTGCGACGAGTCATCTCCAGCAGGGACATGCCGCGGTACTCGCGCCCGGCTTCGTGCAGTTCGTTGGCCGGGTTGTGGCGGTGCAGCAGGGCCGAGGCCATGGCCATGCGCGCGGTGTCGCGTTCGTCGACGGTGACGCGGGCCGCGCCCATCGCCGGCGTTAGCGGCGTACGGGCCCGCTGCTGGTCGGCCGCCGAACGCATCAGCGCCTGGCGGGCCGCGTCCGGCGACAGGGTCGTGGCCCAGGTGCGCACCTGTTCGCCCTCGACGCCGAAGCTCCGGGCGAAGTCGACAAAATCGAGGACTTCGCCGGCGTCCATGCGAACGGCGCTCGCATCCGCCACGGCGGCGGGAGCCGCAGGCGCGGTGGCGGCGGGGGCCGCGGGCGAAGCCGGAGCCGCGGGGGCGGCTCGGGTCTCGGGCGCGGGGGCAGGGGCCGCCGGGTCGGCGGCGATCGTGGGGGCAACTTCCGGCGGCATGGCGCGGGTCTCCATTTCAATGATGCAGGGATGAAGGTCGTCCGCCGAACGCATCCCTGCGTCAGGATCGGCGGGAACGGGCGTCAGGGAAGCTTCGGTCAGCTCCCAGCTGGTGACGAGGAAGATCGGGACGCCGCCTTCCTCGCCGGAACGGATCATCTTGAGCGGGCGATAGCCGATGCTGACGCCACGAAGGTTACCGGCGGCCACACGAGCTTCGGCCTCGCGACCGCGCGGGGTTTCCTGGTCGAAGCGGACCGGCGTCACCAGCTGGCCGCCTTCGATGCGGGCGCCGACCACGACGCCCAGCTGATCGGAAATCGACCAACGGTTATGGCTGTCTAGAAGAGGGACCTGGTCGGCGTCGATCCGCGTCGTGACCAGCGCCTGCGGGCTCATGTCGAGCTCTTCGAGGTAAGGGCCATCCCAACCCCATCGCAGGACCCGCGTGCCCGTCGCGGCCGTCAGGTCGACGGTGTGGGTTTCGGGGTTGTAGCTCGACGGCGCTGCGGCGCGACGTTGGGTCGGGAGACGGGTTTCCCGACGGGTGACGACAGGGGCGGGGACCGCCGGGTCGGCGGCGATCGTGGGGGCAACTTCCGGCGGCATGGCGGTCTCCTAGTTTTCCTCGGAAGCGCGCTTTGGCGCGATGTAGCCGGCAGGCCGCTGCAGGCCGCCACTGCCGTCGACGCGTCGCGCGTCCGTGTCGAACACCAGGCCCGCTGCGTCGGTCGTATCCTGCCAGGCCTTGACCTCGGCGGCGTGCTCGACCGGATCGATCCCGCGTTCCGACAGCGCCTTGGGCACGGACTTCAGGCCGGCGCGGATCTCGGCCTTTTCGCCCGCCGTGTCCTTGATCGGATCCGTCACGCGACGGATCGGCGGCGAGTACTTGGGCTTGACAGCCATGAAACGCCTGTCGCCGGTCTCGAGGGCCAGGCGGCGCATCCGACGCTTGACGGCCTTGGCGACCATCAGCGGGATCATCACGTTTTGCTGGCGCACATCGAGCAGCTGCAGCTCGCCCAGGCGCGCGGCGCGCAGGCTCGTGTAGCTGCTGTCGGTCACGTCGCCGGTCACCAGGTGGTAGGGCGAGAGCGCGGCGGTCGCGGCCGCGACCTGTTGCTTGATGAAACCGGTCGTATCGCCGCCGGATGGCGGCTGCACCGCTGTTGCGGTTTCGCCGGCCCGGGCCCGAAGGATCATGCCAGGCCTGACCGTGTCGGGCAGCCTGTCGCCGCTCACCGAAACCGAGGCCGCCGAACCCTCGTCAAACGGGGAAGTCGGCCCGCCGTTGTCTGGCGGGGTCAGAACCAGCGCCAGGCACGCCGCGATTTTCTCCTTGAGCATCCGCGCCTGCTCGGTGTCGGCGATATCGCGGAAATCCATGGCGTAGGGCGCGAACCACGAGATCCCACGCGATTGGCTTGCCCGCCGCTGCCGGAAGACATGGTCGACGTCCTCCACCGAATGGAACACCGAGCGCCCCCACATGCCGCCGGCGTCGCCAGGGTGATAGGGGAACAGCCAATAGCCGACCCGATGATTGCGGGCGTTGAACTGGACGCCCTGCACGATGCGGCCGCCGTCAGACAGCTCCTCGTTCTTGCCGTCGTCGAGGTAGTCGCCCTCGAGGATCCGGATGAACCCATCAGGGCCCGTGTCGTCCGGCTCCCAGGCGACCAGCATGTCGCCGCCTTCGGCCATGCCGCTGAACACCAGCTCCTGAGCGCCGTAGAAGTCCTGCCAGCCGTCGACCGGGCTTTCCGCCCAGCTGTCCCAATCCTCCTGGGCCTTCTTTTGGACTGCCTCGTCGGGATGGGTCATGCGCACGGCGATCCCGTCGCCGATCGTGGCGGCCACCATGTGCTCCAGGGTGTTGGCCGCGTACTTGGTGTTGCGGACCAGCTCACGCACGCCGTTGCGGGTCCCCTTGAGGCCCTGCTTGATCTCGCGATCGGCGCTCCCGTTGGTCCGCTTCCAGTTCTGTGTGCGGCGGCCGTGCCCGGCCGCGTCGTACTGGCGCTGCAGCTGCAGGGCGGTGCGCTCGGCCTCGCGCTTGCGCACCAGGTTCGGCGCGAAGGGCTCGATGAAGCGGTCGATCAGTCGGCCCAGGCGCATGGCCTACTCCCGATCGAACGCGACGGCGGAGAAGCCGAACGAGGAAGACGACCGGCCCGCGACGCCGGCCGCGGCCGCCGCCAGGCCTTCGAAATACGTGATCCGGTTCCGGATGTCGGCGAACGACTGGTAGGTCACCCGCTCGCCGTTGCTCTCGATCGTCAGTTCGCCGGTGGCCAACGCGCCGCGAAGCGCCGCGATCTCGGTCGTGTAGTCGGGTGCGGGCATCAGAGGCTCCAGCCTGAAGTGTCGATCCAGGAGTCGGCCGCGACGGCCGGCTCGTCAGGGATAGGGTCGGCCGCCGCCCGGGAGGACGAGGCGGCGGCCGGTTCGGGCGCCGCCGAGGGGAAAGCGGTGTCCGGAACGGGGCGATTGGCCAGGGCGATCAGGTCGCCCTGCAGGGGATCGACGCTGGCGTAGCGATCGGCCTGCAGGGCCAGCCACTCGGCGTCGCTGCGGCTGTCCAGCGCCATCGCCTCGGCGGCGGCGCGGTTATAGACGCGGCAGTCGAGCCAGTGGTTTTCCCGGCCCGCTTCCTTGCGCCAGACCCGCCGGGCCTGGCCGTTCTTGGTTTCGGTGACGACGCTTTCCGACGTCAGCATGTCGAAGTAGTCGGCGCCGGCGTCGCGCCCGAAGTGGATGCGGCCCCGGAACGGCTCGGGCCGGCCACCCTTGGCCGCCTCCTCGGCCGCGGCGATCGACGTACGCAAGTGGCCGTAGAAGCTGAACTTGGCCCCGAACGTGCCGACCAGGTAGGCGTCGTCGCCGGCCTGCTTGCGACGCTTGCGCCGGTTGTTCTTGCCGACCTCGAAGGCGATGGCCTGGCCGCGCCCCAGGATCGGCAACGTCCAGCCGTCTCGCCCGAAGACCGGGAGGCGCTTGGCCGACCGCCGGCAGAAGGCCTTGGCCGCCTCGGTGTGATAGCCGGCGTCGACGCAGATCTGGTCGAACCCGTACTGGCGGCCGCCCGGCAGGGTGAACTTGCGGGTAGCCACCTCTTCCAGGCGGGCCCAGGCCCCCTCGCCGGCGACGTCGGTCGCGCCCGGCAGGAAGCCGTGATCGAGGCTCCAGTTCTCCAGTCCGGCGCCCCAGCCCAGGGCCTCGTAGTAGATCCCGTCGCCCTGGATGTCGGCGCCGAGCGTGAACACGCACGGCCCCCACGGGACCTGGCCCTTGCCCCAGTCCTGTTCGCGCAGGACCTCGAGACTCTCGGCAGGGGGAGCGTCGCCCTTCAGGACGAACTCGTCGCCCATGTCCAGGTTCGTCCAGACGCGAAGCTTGTTCACGTCGCCCTGGGCCGCCACGAAGGCGACGCAGAGCTGAGCCCAGGTCATGAACGCCGTGATGATCCCGGTGATATGGTAGCCGGGCTGTCGCCCCTGCAGATCACGCGATCGCCAGAATGCCATCTCCTGCTCGGCCATGACCCGAGGCGGTTTTTGGCCGTCGAGCTCGACCGTCGGAACCCAACCGTCGATCATCGACATCTGGGCCTTTTCCCAGTGCTTGATTGAAACGCCGCAGCAGGGCGTGACGAGCTCGACGAGATCCGGGCGGCCATCCGGCCAGCGCAGGTCCTCGAAGATCGGATCGAAGCGCGAACCGCAGTGGCGGCATTTCAGGTAGTACCGGCGGCGATCGCTTTTCGCGTAGCGCGCCCCAATCTTCGAGGCGCCCTTGTTCGTGCCGGTGGAGATCCCGAGCCGCTTCGAAAGACCCTGACGCGTGTAGGTCCGAAGACGGGCGGTGACCATGCCCTCCGGCGAGCCCTGGTTGTCCAGGTTGTCGGGGAACTGGTCGAGATCGTCCTCGATCGCATAACGGATCGAGTGCTGGCGCAGCGTCGCGGCCGAATTGGCCCCTGCGATCAACATCCAACCGCCGCGGGCGAAGCGCACGCGATTGCCCGTTGAACCGCCGCCGCCTCTTGCCCGTTTGGGCATGATCGTGCCGCGCTTCTCTGGGTCCAGGCGAGGGGAAGCCTCGACCATGGGCCAGAACTTCTCGGCGACCCAGTCCTTGGCCGCGGTGATCGTGGCCTGAACATACATCAGTGGCCCAGGGGCTACGTCGCTGATGTAACCGATCCAGTTTTCGCCCGACGCCGATCCGCCGGACTGAGCGCACTTCAGTATGTTGATCTCGCTGCACGGATCGTGCGGCGAGAGCTTGTCCATGATCTCGACCAGGTAAGGCGCGGTCTCGTGCGACCAAGCGCCCGGGTAGGCGCTGTCCTCCGGAAACTTTCGATGCTTTAGCGCCCATTCTGACACCGAGATCTTAGCTGGCGGGCGGACCCCTTGGGCGAACGCCTTGGAGATGCGAGCGGCGTTCGCACCCAGAACCTCAGCAGCTTGGGGCGAAGGCATCACGAACGATGGCGCGTTCATAAACCCTCGCTATGGTGGAGCTTCAAACTGGGAGATCAGAGACATGCGCCGGAAGGGCTCGCCAGCACCCACTCAAGCCGCTGTCGTTGCACTAACCCTTGCCTTGGTTGCGGGATGCGGCGCGCTGGCGGCGACGCCTCCGAGCGTTCAAGCTCCGCTAACGTCGCGACCGACTAGCGCCTCAGAGCCCATGATCAGCAAGAAGGCGGCCGAAGCGCAGACAGCGCGTGCGCTTGCGAAAGCCGAGGAGACGAGGGCCGCGAAGGATCTGCGCGCGCAGGAGGCGATGGCAGAATGGGCGAAGTGGATGTGTATAGTGACCGGCATTCAGGCCTTCATCGGCTTGGCCAGTCTGCTCGGTCTCGCTTTCACCGTCGTGTTCGCCAAGAGTTCGGCGGATGACAGTGGACGATCAGCGGACGCCGCCTCCCAGGCTCTTGAGCACACCGTTGAGACCTCGAAGCGACAACTAAGGGCGTATGTCTCGGTCCAGCAGTCCAGCTGCGAAGTCTATGGTGGGGCCGACCCCGAGGTACGAGTGATTTTTCGCAACAGCGGCCAAACGCCGGCTCGGTTTCGCTCGGCCGGGGTACTGGTTTTTCACCCGGTGAACCAGGTCGTCATGCCGCAAGTGAGCTATGCTGCTGAGCCCTATAGAGAGATCGGTGCCGGTGGAGACGTCACCATGTTCATACAATTGCACCGTCAAATTACGGCTCAAGACTACAACGACTACGTTAACGGACAGCAACGATTCATGCTGTACCTGGACTACGAGTACTTTGACGTTTTTGACGACCGGCACGCGCGAGGGGTCCGCGCGACGGTCAAAATTCAATCCGGTGCGCATATCCTAGTTGAGTGCTGATCCAGACGAATGCTGGTCATCGTCATCAGGTAGTACGTCCGCAAGCAACGTATCGACTGCGGTTTCCGTAGCGAGCGACGCTTCGAGTTCGCCAGCCACTTGGTCGAACAGGCCGTCGAGACCGTCTCCCAGAAGCGTGACGATCGCCCTCGGATCGATCTCCGCCGCCAAACGCTCAGCGAGCTTGCGCACCAGGCCATGACTGCGCTCACGAAGCATACGACCCATGTCCGCCGCTCGCCGCTCGTATTCCGGCAGCGACACCAGTTGGCCCAATAGGCGACCGTTCTCGATCTGCCGGGTAGTGGTTCGCTCACGCATTTCCGCAAGCCGCGCCTCTTCTAAGGCGTTCATCGCTGGCAAAGTCCGCGACGATGAAGATCCGGCCCCTTCCCCCGGAGTGGAGGGCAACTGTTCGGCAGCCGCCTGCTCGGCCTTGCGGGGACGGCCTCGTGTCGTGTCGACCGACGCCCGGATCAGCAAGGCTGAGCGCTCGGCGTCCACCAGTTGCCGGCCTGGACGATCCGGGTCTGGGCTGAAGAGGATCAGGCCTTTCTTGTTCCAGTTCGAAACCGCCGACGGCCCGACATTCATGTGGGCAGCGAACTCGCCCTTTGTCATCAATGAGGGCATGAATTCACGGCCTTCATAATGAATTGCAGCCCGGAACTAACGGAACGTCGCACTCAGCCGCACCGCATAGGGGCGGGGGTGGCCTGGAAGGACCCGGGCCGGTGAGGTCGGGGCGCGGAAACCCTTGTGGCGTAAGGGGTTGCGCGGTGTCGCGGCCAACAGAAAGCCCGCCTCGACGGGGTCGGGCGGGCTTCGGTGCGCAGTTCAACGCTTGGTCCTTTTCATGAATTAGCTGCCCCCGATTCGCAAGCCCCCATTGCCGTGAAGCGCCGCGAGCGCGACCCGAAGCCCGACCTTCAGCGCCTGCAGGTTGGTGCGCCGGGTGTTGCCGCCGCCACCGACGGACGCGATCGTTCGCCCCTCACCGGCCACAGCCCTGAGCATGGACAGCGCCCGGCCCGTGCGATCAGCCGCGGCGACGGCCGTCTCGACGCCGGTCAGGCGCACACCGGCATAGGCGCGGAAGAGGCCAGCGGCCACGGCGCCATGGCTGCTGTCTCGGATCGACCGGGGGCGGTCCTCCAGCTGGGAGCCCAGGCCCGCGCCCTTGCCCGCCTGTTCGAACAGCAGTCGATAGGCCAAGCCCACCCGCTCGTCGGTCTCGGTGAGAGCGCCGCTCTCAACCAGGGACCGCAGGCCGTCCCGGCTCTTGATCCGCTTGGCCCCGGCGTCGTTGTAGGTCTCGACCTTCTCGCCCCGGCGCATGGCCTGGTCGACGGCGGCGACGACGGCCGAGCCGAGCTCCTGCTGCACGCCCTTGATCAGCTGATAGCTCTCGCGTTGAGCCTCGGCCCGGGCGGCCTTGCCGACATAGAGCTGGTGGTTGAGACGGTAGGCCCGGCTGAGCCGCGAGCGCTGGTCTTCGGTCAGGCCAAACTGCACGGCGTTGCGCAGCAGATAGACGGCCGCGCCTTCGTCCGGAGCCCGCTCGACGAACGGCGTGACGTCGCGTCCCACCGCGTCACACCCGGCGTCCCACTTCTTTCTTTTGATTTTCTTAGATAAATTAGAAGGTGTGACGGATGGGACGGGTGTGACGGATACACCCGTCCCCGCGCCCGCTCGCTCCTGCGGGGGGTTGGGTGGCGTCCCAGGCGTCACACCCGTCACGGGCGGCGGATTACTCTTGCCACTCAATGTCTTGCTCCGGGACGCTAGGTGTGACGGGACGGGACGCCTGGGACGCCAGACGGTCCAACAAGGGGGTGAGGGGGATCGCCAAGCCGCGCTGCTGCACGCCAGCGCCATAGCGCAGCTGTTTGGTCGGCCAGGTCTGGTAGTCCGGTCCAAGGGCGTCGAGGTAGGACAGGGCGCGTCGCCAGTCCTGCCACTTGGTCGGGGAGAAGATCTTCTCGAGCACCGGATGGTGGTTGGAGACGATCAGCCACGGGCCTGTTCGGCCGTCGGGGCCGACGTCCTCATAGAACAGCATCCCATGGGCCTTCAGCGGCCCGATGTACTCGCGGTCGCCGGCCGCCAGGCGGTCGACCATGATTCCGATCGTCAAGCGCCGGTCGTTGCGGAACTGGTCCGTGGAAGCCGCCATCAGATGGGCGAAGGCGTCCGCCCCCGGGTTGGTCACGACCTCGATCGACTCGCGCTGGGCCAGCAGAGGCCGCCAGAACCGCGCTTGGGTATCCGCCATCTCGGGGGTGAGGGGTTCGTCGTGCAGGAGCAGCCTTCGGCCGGCGGCCAGCATGGCGATCAGGTCGGCGGTGCGGGGGCTCTCCTTGGCGCGCTGCAGGGCCGCCTTGACCATGGCGACGTCGGATCTGTAGCGGCGAGCCCCCAACAGGATCCTGGCGAGCAGCTTTGGAGCCAGGGCCTCGGCCTTGGCCTGGATCGTGGCCAGGTCGTCGTCGGAGGCCAGGTCCTGGCCTTCCTTGGCGGCCAGGGGCAGCAGGCGGACCTCGACGATGCGCGAGCCGTCGGCCGGGCCCAGCTTGGGCGGCAGGATGGCGGCCAACATCACCGAACCGACCGCCGTCTGGGTGGCGACGTTGCCGTCCTGGCCGACCTGTTTGCGCACGCCGCCGTCACCGGTCGACATCCGCCGAAGCACGCCCAGGGCCTGCTCGACGACGCCCGCGCCGCCATGGGCGTTCGCGCCGCCTTCGGCTTCGTCGATCAGCACCGGCCGGGCCATGCCCGACAGATCCGAGCGGAAACCGGCTTCGGAGAAGCTGTCGATCACGGGGCCCGCCAGGGCCGACATCAGGGCGTGCACCAGGTGCACCAGGGTCGTCTTGCCCGAGCCCTGCAGGGCGTTGAGCATCAGGTGGCCGCGGAACGGCGCCACGGCGCCCAACAGCGCACCCACCAGCCAGCCGGCCATCACGTCGGCCCCGGTGAGGCCGTCGATCCCGATGGGCTCGAAATGCCAGTTGTCGAACTGGCGGCGGATCCACGCCCCATCCTCGACCGTGCAGGGCTTCCCAGGCTTTGGCCCGGAGGCCGCCAGCCTGTAGAGCGGGCCCGAGCGCACGCGCATCATTTCGGCGATCGAGCGCTTGTCGACCTTGCGGCCGCTTGCGAAGCTCCAGACCTCGTCGCCCCGGTGCAGCATCACGGCGCCGGCCTCGCCGGGCCAAACGCCCAGGGAGCGGATCGGGCGCGAGCTGTCCCAGAAACCCGCCTCGCGACACTTGCGGACGAACCAGATTGCGCAGGGCTCGCGCTGGAACTTGTCGGCGCGGTCGCGCCAATAGGTCAGGAAGCTGGCCCCGGCCTGACAGGCGAATATGTCGGTGCGCAGCATCGCCCCGACCTTGCTGGCCACTTCGCTGCGCAGCTCGCCCTCGGGCATGGCGAACCACACCTTGGCGCCGGCGAAGCCCAGAGGGATCACCGGGCTTTCGGAAACGTCGGGGTTCGGAAAGCCCTTCAGCAGGCTTTCGGTGCCTTCGGGCGCGTCTTCCATGCCCGCCAGGGCGATGGGCTCGTAGCTGGCCGGTTCGGCCGGCGGCCCGCCGCCGTCGTCGTCTTCCAGGCCGGTTTCGTCGATATCGTCAGTCATACGCTCACCCCCAGGCGCGCCTGGTCGGCCAGGACCTGGCGGCGCAACTCGTCGTTCCAATCACTGTTGACGGGCGGCAGGGCGGCGCGGACGCGCTCCGCTCCGGCCGCCGCCCATTGCTGTCTCGCCAGGCGGCCACACAGCGCCGCCCGGGCCTCGCCCTCGAGCAGCATGGCGGTCTTTCGGCCCCGCCCGTTCCGAGCCCAGATCTTGAGGGCCTTCATGTCGCGGTCGATACCGGTCACGACCTCCGGCCACGGCTGGTCGTCGGGCGATCGCCAGGTGAAGGCCGGACGCTCCAGGTCGGCGCGGGGATCGTCCAGATCGATGCAGCCATCAGCGTCGACCTGGACGCCACCCTGCAGCCGGTTCAACGAAAGGGCTGCGGCAGCCCGCATCCGCCGGCCTTGCATCTGGGCAAGGGAGACGATCGACAGAACGGTTTCGATACCTTCGCCATTGGCCAGCGGCGTCCCGTCCAGTCCCTCCCCGGTCGGCCCGATCAGCCAGGCTCCGCCCGGCCGACCGTTCAACGTCTGAGGGCCGATCATCCGCTTGCCCAGCGCCTTGTCGCGGCCGGACCCGTCGCGCAGCAGATAGGTGGCGTGCACGCCACCGGTCGGGCCTTCTTCGGTCACGGGGCGCACCAGCAGGGCCGGGGCCCGGACCCAGGTCTCGCGCTTCGGGTCCCAGCTATGCCGCGCGGCGGGGTGATAGCGCATGGCCGGCGCGGCGCGGGCGATTACCGCCGGGTGGATGCAGCGCGACAGTAGGTACTTCTCGGCCAGCGAGCCCAGGACCACCGTCGCGGCGCCCCACATCTGTTGCGCCATCTTCAGCTTGCGGGCCGCGTCGTCGTCGACATCGGCCTCGGTGATCACCGGCCGCGGCGCGCGCTCGACCACCTCCAAGCCCAACAGCCGGCGCGCCGCATCGACCGGCGTCCCGCCCTCAAGCAGCTGCTCGAGCTCGATCACGTCGCCGCGCTTGTCGCAGCTCCAGCACTTGAACCGCCCATCGCCGGGATAGACGGCAAAGGGCCTGGAGCCCGATTTCTTTCCGCAGGCCTGCAGAGGGCAGATCCCACGCTTCTGGACTTTGCTGCCGTACAGCTTCACGCCCGTCTGCTCGACGCGCTCCTCGATCGACACGCGATCCCGGGCTTCCTCGAACAGATTGTCGATCATGGGCGCGCCTCGGTGCGAGCGCCGCTCGCACCGGCCCCGGCTAGGTCCTCGCCGGCGGGCAGCAGGCGATAGCGCGTAGGCATGCCGCGCTCCCGCTCGGTGCGAGGCAGGCGCTGGGCCAGGTTCATGGCGACCAGCGTCGGCCAGAGCGCGCCGTGGACCGCATCGCTTTCGGCGGTGGCGCCCTCCGGTCGCCGCGCCAGCGCCTGCAGGGCGGCGAAACGGGCGGGGGTCAGCGGGATCAGGTTGTAGGTCTTGGGCTTTTTCATGCCGCTCTCCGGCCGCCAAAGCGCTCGGCGTCGTCCGGCCGGGTCAGGCGGTCCTTGGTCCCGGGCGGGATCAGGATCGACAGCCAGCCGCCGGCGGCGCGGTTGGCGGCGATCAGGCCGCCGAACGACGAGCTCGCCTCGGCGGCCGGCGTCATCCAGACGAACAGGGCGTAGGCCGTGGCGGTCGACAGCTCCGGATCCCAGCTGCCCAGCTGCATGCCCACGCGCTCGCAGAAGGTGGCCTTGACACTCAGCCGGCGCATCAGATCGTGGCGGCCCACGCTTTCCTCGAACGGCAGCCTGCACAGCAGGGCCACGCCTCGACGCACTCGACGCAGGCCGATCTCGGCGAAGGCCTGGGCTAGCGCGAATGGCGGGTTGGTGATGATCCAATCGGTCGGCTTCAGCGCCGCATCGTAGGGGTTCAGCTCGAGCGCGGCCGGTGAGAAGAAGTCCTGCACCTGGCCATAGCCGTAGGGATGCACGTCGCTGGCCTGCACCCGGAACCGCTCGGCCAGGGCGCTGGCCATATGCCCCTCGCCGCAGGCGGGCTCCCAGACACGCCGGGCCCGACGGTCGAACCGGCGCACGACCTCGCCGCAGGCTCGCGCCGCCCAGAGGGGCGTGGGGTAGAACTCCAGCGCCCGCATCAGGGCGGTATGGTCGTCGTCCTGCTCGACCAGGCGGGGCGCGCGGCGCTCGACGACGGAACGGTTGGCCACGGGGCCGGCGCGCGTCATGTCAGTCATCCAGGTCCGCGCGCGGCCGGGCGCTGCAGCGACCCAGCACGTCGACCAGCCGGATCGAGGCCGAGACCAGTTCCTCGACATGCTGGCGGCGCACCGCCGGCGTCGCATCGTCGTCGACCAGGCGGCTCAGCAGGAACAGGAAGGTTCGTCCGTCCTCCCAGGCGGGGAACGGCAAGCGCTCGGCCACCAGGCCGCGGGCCTGGCCTCGGGCGGCGCTCATGCGCACGTCAAGGCTGGGCTGGGCGTGGTCGGCGTCGACGATGAAACTGGCGTCGTAGTCGCGGGCCAGGTCGGCGGCTTCGCGCGCCAGGGCCGTCCACAGTTCAACGCGATGGGCCAAGCTCATTGGTGCGATCGCGCCGGGAAAGCGACAACATCAGACGCGTCGAATTGCACGCCCTTGTCGAGCGCGAGCTGAAGGACGCCCGCTTGATGTTGCGCGGGAATGAGCCCGCCCTTGCTCTTTTGCCACTTCCGAACCGCATCTGTAGTGAGCCGGCAGGCGTGGGCGATATCAATCAAACCAAGGAGACGCACCGCGCGTACCGCAGGCGTTTCGTCGAGCTCAACCGTTGCCATTATGGAAAATCCGTCTAGAGGTAATCTCCATGTCCACCGCTGGACTGATTTGGATCAAACCTCAAGAGACACCGGACGGAAATTTCTTCCATGCTTGCCGCTATGGAAATCCCCGAAATCCCCGCCCGTCTGCGAAGCATGAAGCGTTCGCAGTCCGACCTCGCACGTCACCTCGGCATCGACCCATCAAGCCTGACCAAGACGTTGAAAGGGGAGCGGAGGCTGAAGGCCGACGAGCTGATCAAGATTGAGCAGTTCTTCGGCGAGAAGGTCGACCGCGAAGCCACCGTCGAGGCCCTATCTTCTCGCCGCAGCACGGCCCCGCGGCGCATTCCGGTCTACGGATATGCGGCCGCTGGCGGGCAGGAGCGCGTCGCGATCAACGCCGGCCAGGTGATTGACTGGGTTGATGCTCCACCACTTTGGAACGGCCTGGGCGATCTCATCGTCGTGAGGATAATCGGAGACAGCATGGAGCCCCGCTACTTTGCGGGCGAGGCCGTCGTCGTTCACATCGGCCTTCCACCCGGGCGTGGGCAGGATTGCTTAATTGAGTTCAATGACGGGTCTGGAGTGATCAAGAACTACCGGGGTCAGCGCGACGGGCAGGTGTTCACATGGCAATACAATCCACCAAAGGGCCAAGAGAACGAACTGCGATTTGACGGCGCGAGCGTGAAAGCCATTCACGCCGTAGACTTGCCAACCAGGCGACTGAGGTAACTAGTTGGTCAAGACCAATCGTTTGGTCTCTCCACCTTCTACTGTAAGCCTCTGTATCAGGAACCCGCCCTCAGCCTCTAGATGATAGCGGCCGCCCCACGATCGCGTGGGAACGGACCACTGAACCCGTGCTTGAGCGTAGTAGGTTCCGTCGGGTACGCCCTCAAAGCGGAAATGGCCCGCCGCATCGCAAGGGACTGCTTGCCCCTCTGCGAGGAGCTGAGACTCGAGCGGGCCGCTGCCGCCCGTGACGCGGTCAGCTGATAAGAAGCCCGCCTCTGCAGATCCGTACGCCTTTTCGACGCCGGCGCGGACTTCAGCACGAACTGGAATCAAGTGGGCGACGAAGCCTGCGCAGGTCTTAACGTTTCCGCCAACCGTGCGGAGGAGCGCGTCGCCCTCGACCGTATTCCTACCTGACGTCCGCGCTGCTACCCGGGCCTTAGCCTCGCCGCTGGGGTCGTAGGGTACGAGCGGCGCCTGGCCGAGCTCGAGTGCTACGAGCGCCAATCCGATAATCATTTCGCCGCTCTCCACCCCTTGGCGAACAATCCTTTTCGCCGAGCGCAGGCCCGGTCAAGAGCGTGTGGTCTCCATGCGTCGATCCAATTTCCAAAATGGAAATAATGGATGGACTTGACGAATGGAGAAAAGCTCCATCAATTACCTCAACCCCGCGCCGATCCGCTTCGCTCGCTCGCGTCGCTTCGGAGGGTCCGACCGGCGGTCGCGCTTCAGCATGGGCGTGATCGTGACAGGGGATCGGCGCGGGGCTGAGGAGACGCCCCGATGTCGTCCACCCGGACCCAATTCAGCAATCCGTCGGCCGCGCGGCCGCCCGTCGACGCCGATCAAGCCAGGACCCCCAACCGCGTCGACCTGCATGTCGGCATGCGGATCCGGATGCGCCGCAAGATGCTGGGCGTCAGCCAGGAAGTCCTGGCCGACGAACTGGGCCTGACGTTCCAGCAGGTCCAGAAGTACGAGCGCGGGGCCAACCGGGTCAGCGCCTCCAAACTCTACGACACCGCCCGGGCGCTCTCGACCACGGTCGCCTGGTTCTTCGAGGGTCTGGCCGACACCGCTGGCGACGGAGACGTTCCGACGGGTCCCGATCCGATGCTGGTCATGATGGGCGCGCCCTACGGCGCTCAGATCGCCGGGGACTTCGGCCGCCTGTCAAACCTGGATCGATCGATCGTCGCCGGCCTGGTCCGGCGCTTCGCCGACGGATCCGGCGACCTGCCGACCGCCGCTGTCGACGCGGGCCTTAGCGGATCCGAGTTGGCCGAGCCGTTCCTCTCGCTCCTGCAGGCGCGCAACGACGTTCGAGCGGCCGAGCCGTCGGACGTCTACGATCCGAGGCGCGTCGCGTGATGGCCACGCCCGCCCAGCAAGCCCAGGACGAGCGCGTCGCCGACGTCCTCATGGCCATGGAAGGCCAGCCGATCGACACGATCCGCTGCGCCCCGATCGTCGTCCTGTCGCAGGACGCCCCGCTCCCGATCGTCGGCCTGCACGCGGCGGGCCGGCACTTCACCCTCAGCCTCGAGGAGGCGCGCTGCGTCGCGATAGCCGTGCGCATGGAGGACGCCTCGCCCGACGCCCAGGCCCTGGCCGCCTCGATCGGCATGGCGGCCACCATGACCGAACTGCTCTGGCTTCGCGCCCACTGCCAGATCCTGCGCCTCCGCCTCGAGGACGCGACGCGATGAGCGCCGGCGACACCCTGCGGTCCTGGTCGCTGGTGCTGATCGGCGTCGCGGCCCTGATCCTCGAGCGCGTGCTGTCATGACCGTGATCAGCTTCGCCGACGCCGTCGACCGCCTGAGCGTCCTGGGCGGCGAGATCGTCGAGGTCCGGGGCGACAAGGCCGACCTGGCCGGGCCGCCTCCAGAGGGCGCGGTGTTCCGGCCGGGCGAGATCGTCAAGCTGGTCTATCGCGCTTTCGAGGGCCGCCCGGAGATCCGCGCCGTCATGTACGGCCCGACCCCGCACGAGGTCGGACGGGCCCTCTGCCGAACGCTGGGCCGCACGCCCGGCGAGCTGATCGGCGTCGCGGCCGATCCCCGCAACTACGAGCTCACCTGGGTCTGCGCCGCGATCGGCGTCGCGCCGGGCGAGCGCCTGGCCCGCGTCGACGGGCTGTCCCCCACTTGGCTGAACCTGGGCCTGGGCCGCCGGCCCGTGCACCGGGTCGACCTTCGCAAGTTCAAGCCGGCCGCCCCGACGCCTCAGTCCGACGCGCGCCTGGACAACCCCTTCAACGACTTTTCCGGAGACGACGTATGAGCGCGCTCACGCCGCTAGCCCTGACCTTCGCCGACATCCTGCGCCATCTGCAGGACAGTAAGGTCGGCCGTACCCATGCCGAGGTGGCCAAGGCAACGGCCCGCGACACCTCCAACACTCGGCGCGATCTGGGCAAGCTCGCCGACGCGGGCTTGATCAGCGCCGAGGCGTCCGATCCGCCGAAGTACTTCATCGCGCGTGCCGGCGTCGACGCGCTCGATGCGCTTGGCAGGGCGGAGGATCCCAGCGCCGGCGGCGCCGCCGTCTGGCCGCACGACAAGATCGCACGCAACCCGGCCAATCCGCGCAAGACGTTCCCGGCCGAGAAGATCGCCGAGATCGCCGAGAGCATCGTCGAGGTCGGCGGCCTACTGCACAACCTGGTCCTCCGCCCGGCCGATGCGAACGGCGTTCGCATGCTGCATGACGGCGAATGCCGGTGGCGGGCGTGCGACCTGCTGATCAGCCAGGACCGCCTGCCGCCGGCGCTGGCCGAGGGCCTGCCCTTCACCGAGCGAGAAGGGACCGAGGAAGAGGCCCTCTTCGTCGCCCTGATCGCCAACGCCCAGCGTGGCGACCTGTCGCCCTGGGAAGATGCGCAGGGCCTGGCGGCCTACAAGGCCCTGACCGGCCTGTCGGCCCGGGCCGTGGCCTTCAAGCTGGGACGCGCCATCGAGGGCAGCGAGCGCGGCGTCAAGGACGTCCAGCAGAAGATCAAGGCCGTCGAGGAAGCGACGCCGACGAACATCGCCCTGCATGAGAGCGGGGTGTGGACCTGGGAGCAGTTGCGCGAAAGCGTGCAGACGGAGAAGGCCTCGCCGGCGGCAACGGGGGAAGGCGAAGCCTCGCGCCAAGTCGAGCTCGAGCAGGCGATTTCCGCCGCCGCCC
>Ga0209564_1000791_pt1 | contig 43583 bp, 36 predicted proteins | sample AraplaCol_mMF_r2_FD_184272 | JGI IMG/M metagenome (GOLD analysis project Ga0209564, IMG submission 184272) | Arabidopsis root microbial communities from North Carolina, USA - plate scrape MF_Col_mMF_r2 (SPAdes) (version 3) | ecosystem: Host-associated > Plants > Roots > Endosphere | place: USA...
TCCAGTCGGTCAGGCCGAGTTCGACGAGCTGCGTTTCCATGATCGCGATGACGCTCAGGCCGCGGCCAGTTGCGCGTGCATTTCCTGCACCGAGATCACGCCGAGCTCGTCCATGAAGCCCATGCCCTCGACCGCGGCTTCGGCGCCGAAGATCGTGGTGAAGGTGGTCACGCGCGCCTGCAGCGCCGAGGTGCGGATCTGGCGCGAGTCGGTGATCGCGTTGCGGCGCTCTTCGACCGTGTTGATGACCAGGGCGATCTCGTTGTTCTTGATCATGTCCACGATGTGCGGGCGGCCTTCCGTCACCTTGTTCACCGTCGCGCACTCGACGCCGGCAGCGTTGATGGCGGCGGCCGTTCCCTTGGTCGCGATCAGCTCGAAGCCCAGCTTGGCCAGGCCGCGAGCCACTTCGACCGCGCGCGCCTTGTCGTTGTTCTTCACCGAGATGAAGACCTTGCCCGACTTCGGCAGGTGCGTACCGGCACCCAGCTGCGACTTCACGAAAGCTTCGCCGAAGGTCTTGCCCACGCCCATGACTTCGCCGGTCGACTTCATCTCGGGGCCGAGGATGGTGTCCACGCCCGGGAACTTGACGAACGGGAACACGGCTTCCTTCACGCTGAAGTACGGCGGCGTCACTTCCTTCTCGATGCCTTGCGACTTCAGCGACTGGCCGGCCATGCAGCGGGCCGCCACCTTGGCGAGCTGGATGCCGGTGGCCTTGCTCACGTAGGGCACGGTGCGCGAGGCGCGCGGGTTCACTTCGAGCACGTAGATGACGTCCTTGCCGTCCTTCTGCTGGATGGCGAACTGCACGTTCATCAGGCCGACCACGTTCAGTGCGGCCGCCATGGCGGCGCTCTGGCGCTTGAGTTCGGCCACCGTTTCGGCGCCCAGGCTGTAGGGCGGCAGCGAGCAGGCGGAGTCGCCCGAGTGCACGCCGGCCTGTTCGATGTGCTCCATCACGCCGCCGATGAGCGTCTGGCCCTCCGCGTCGCGCAGGCAGTCGACGTCGCACTCGACGGCATCGTTCAGGAAGCGGTCGAGCAGCACCGGCGAATCGTTGCTGACCTTGACGGCTTCGCGCATGTAGCGCTCCAGATCGCGCTGCTCATGCACGATTTCCATCGCGCGGCCGCCCAGCACGTAGCTCGGGCGCACCACCAGCGGGTAGCCCAGTTCGGAGGCCTTCTCGAGCGCCTCGGCTTCGGTGCGCGCGGTGGCGTTCGGCGGCTGCAGCAGCTTGAGCTCGTGCAGCAGCTTCTGGAAGCGCTCGCGGTCTTCGGCAGCGTCGATCATGTCGGGCGAGGTGCCGATGATCGGCACGCCGTTGGCTTCCAGGTCGAGGGCGAGTTTCAGCGGCGTCTGGCCGCCGTACTGCACGATCACGCCCAGCGGCTTTTCCTTGTCGACGATCTCGAGCACGTCTTCCAGCGTCAGCGGCTCGAAGTACAGGCGGTCCGAGGTGTCGTAGTCGGTCGACACGGTCTCGGGGTTGCAGTTGACCATGATGGTCTCGTAGCCGTCCTCGCGCATGGCGAGCGCGGCGTGCACGCAGCAGTAGTCGAACTCGATGCCCTGGCCGATGCGGTTGGGACCGCCGCCGAGCACCATGATCTTCTTCTTGTCGCTCGGGTCGGCCTCGCACTCGTCCTCGTAGGTCGAGTACATGTAGGCCGTGTTGGTGGCGAACTCGGCCGCGCAGGTGTCCACGCGCTTGTAGACCGGGCGCACGCCCAGGGCGCGACGCTTCTCGCGGATGGCGGTGTCGGTGGTGCGCAGCTGCTTGGCCAGGCGGCGGTCGGAGAAGCCCTTCTGCTTCAGCAGGCGCAGCGTGGCGGCGTCGATGTCGTCGAGCGACTTGGTCTCCAGCTCGAGCTCGATCTTCACGATCTCCTCGATCTGCACCAGGAACCACGGGTCGATCTTCGTGAGCGCGAACACTTCATCGACGCTCATGCCCTGGGCGAAGGCATCGCCCACGTACCAGATGCGCTCGGGGCCGGGCTCGCCCAGTTCCTTCTCGAGCACTTCGCGGTCCTGCGTCTTCTCGTTCATGCCGTCGACGCCGACTTCGAGGCCGCGCAGCGCCTTCTGGAACGATTCCTGGAAAGTGCGGCCCATGGCCATCACCTCGCCCACCGACTTCATCTGCGTCGTCAGGCGCGAATCTGCCTGCGGGAACTTCTCGAACGCGAAGCGCGGGATCTTGGTGACGACGTAGTCGATCGAGGGCTCGAACGACGCCGGCGTCGCGCCGCCGGTGATCTCGTTGCGCAGCTCGTCGAGCGTGTAGCCCACGGCCAGCTTGGCCGCGACCTTGGCGATCGGGAAGCCCGTGGCCTTGGAGGCCAGCGCCGACGAACGAGACACGCGCGGGTTCATCTCGATGACGACCATGCGGCCGTCCTTCGGGTTGATGGAGAACTGCACGTTCGAGCCGCCGGTGTCCACGCCGATCTCGCGCAGCACGGCCAGCGAGGCGTTGCGCAGGATCTGGTATTCCTTATCGGACAGCGTCTGCGCGGGCGCCACGGTGATCGAGTCGCCGGTGTGCACGCCCATCGGGTCGAGGTTCTCGATGGAGCAGACGATGATGCAGTTGTCGGCCTTGTCGCGCACGACTTCCATCTCGTACTCCTTCCAGCCGAGCAGCGACTCTTCGATCAGCAGCTCGTTGGTCGGCGAGGCTTCGATGCCGCGCTTGCAGATGGTCTCGAACTCTTCCGGGTTGTAGGCGATGCCGCCGCCGGTGCCGCCGAGCGTGAAGCTGGGGCGGATCACGGTCGGGAAGCCGACGTGCTTCTGCACCGCCCACGCCTCCTCCATCGAGTGCGCGATGCCGGAACGGGCCGAGCCCAGTCCGATCTTGGTCATCGCGTCCTTGAACTTCAGGCGGTCTTCGGCCTTGTCGATGGCCTCGGGCGTGGCGCCGATCAGCTCGACGGGCCTGTTGGTGGCAGCGCCCGTGTACTTGTCGAGCACGCCGTTGCGCCACAGGTCGAGCGCGCAGTTCAGCGCGGTCTGGCCGCCCATGGTCGGCAGGATCGCGTCGGGGCGTTCCTTGGCGATGATCTTCTCGACCGTCTGCCAGGTGATGGGCTCGATGTAGGTGACGTCGGCCGTGGCCGGGTCGGTCATGATCGTCGCGGGGTTGCTGTTGATCAGGATGACCTTGTAGCCCTCTTCGCGCAGCGCCTTGCAGGCCTGCACGCCGGAGTAGTCGAACTCGCAGGCCTGGCCGATGATGATCGGGCCGGCGCCGATGATGAGGATCGATTTGAGGTCTGTGCGCTTAGGCATTCTCTTTCTCCGTCTTTTCCGTCTTGTTCTTTTCCATGAGTGCCGTGAAGCGATCGAACAGGTAGCCGATGTCGTGCGGGCCCGGCGAGGCTTCAGGGTGGCCCTGGAAGCAGAACGCGGGCTTGTCGGTGCGAGCCAGGCCCTGCAGCGTGTTGTCGAACAGGCTGATGTGGGTGGGACGCAGGTTGGCCGGCAGCGACTTCTCGTCGACCGCGAAGCCGTGGTTCTGGCTGGTGATGCTCACGCGGCCGTTGTCGAGGTCCTTCACCGGATGGTTCGCGCCGTGGTGGCCGAACTTCATCTTGAAGGTCTTGGCGCCGGAGGCCAGCGCCATGATCTGGTGGCCCAGGCAGATGCCGAAGGTGGGAATGCCGGTCTCGATCAGCTCCTTGACGGCGCTGATGGCGTAGTCGCAGGGCTCTGGGTCGCCAGGGCCGTTGGCCAGGAAGATGCCGTCCGGCTTCAACTTGAGCACGTCGGCCGCGGGCGTCTGCGCCGGCACCACGGTGATGCGCGCGCCACGCTGGGCGATCATGCGCAGGATGTTCTTCTTGACGCCGTAGTCGAAGGCCACGACGTGGAACTTCGGCGTGATCTGCACGCCATAGCCCGAGCCCAGCTTCCACTCGGTCTCGGTCCATTCGTAGGTCTGCTTGACCGACACCACCTTGGCGAGGTCGAGGCCCGCCATGCTCGGCGCGGCCTTGGCGGAGGCGATGGCCTTGTCGATCAGCGCCTGCGTCACGGTCTCGCCCGCGGCAAGGCCCAGGATGCAGCCGTTCTGGGCGCCGTTGGTGCGCAGGTGGCGGGTGAGCTTGCGGGTGTCGATGTTCGCGATGGCCACGGTGTTGCCGGACACGAGGTACTCGGTCAGCGTGGCGGTCTTGCGGAAGTTGGAGGCGACGAGGGGCAGGTCCTTGATGATCAGGCCCGCGGCATGGATCTTGTCGGCTTCGATGTCCTCGCCGTTGACGCCGTAGTTGCCGATGTGCGGATACGTGAGCGTCACGATCTGCTGGCAGTAGCTCGGGTCGGTGAGGATTTCCTGGTAACCGGTCATGGCGGTGTTGAACACCACTTCACCGGTCGTGGAGCCGGTGGCTCCGATCGAGTTGCCGAGAAAGACCGTGCCGTCTGCGAGCGCCAGGATGGCGGGCGGGAAACTTCCCTTGAGAGACAAAAGCACTGGGTTCTCCGGATGGTTACGGTCGCCCGGAGCCTCAGGCGTATAGCCTGGGGACTGCTGCTTAAGGGGAAGATGGCGTTGTAGGCGGCCGGGCGACGCTGATTTGCGAGTAAGCCCCCGATTGTAGCCCGGACTGGGTGTGTTATTCGGCCAGCAGGGCTGCTCCGCTCGCATGCAGGCAGATCGCGGCGGCCGCGGCCACGTTCAGCGACTCCTCTCCGCCCGGCTGCGCGATGCGGATATGGTGCGAGGCCCGGGCTTCCAGCGCCGCCGAAACGCCCTGCCCCTCGTGCCCCATAAGCCAGGCGCAGGGATGCGGCAGATCGGCCTTGTGCAGCCAGTCGCCGCGGTGCGAGCTGGTCGCCACCAGGGGCACTCTCAGGCTGTCGAGCACATCTGCGTCCACACCTTCGATCAGCCGCAGGCCGAAATGCGCCCCCATACCGGCGCGCAGCACCTTGGGCGCCCACAGCGCGGCCGTGCCCTTGAGCGCGATCACCTGCGCGAAGCCGAATGCGGCGGCGCTGCGCAGGATGGAGCCGGCATTGCCGGCGTCCTGCAGACGGTCGAGCACGACGCTCGGGGCATCAGGCAGCAATTCGGGGCGGGCCGGTACGTCGAGCACGAAGCCCATCGGCGCTGGCGACTCGAGGCCGCTGACGTCGCGCAGCAGGCTGTCCGCGACAACTACGGTTTTGATAGCACCGATCGACCACTCCGCCGGCGCTTTCGGCCAGAACGACTCCGAGAACACGGCAATGGAGGGCTTCACGCTCCGCGCCAGCGCCGCCCGGCACAGATGGTCGCCCTCGAGCCAGATGCGGCCCAGCTTGCGATAGGCGCCCGGATCCTGGGCAAGCTTGCGCAAGTCCTTGAGCAGGGGGTTGTCGCGCGAGCTGATGTGGCTGGCGCCGGTATCGGAAGTCATCGGGCCGGGTTCAGGGAGCAGCGCGAAGCTCGGACCGCGCGACCTCGATGGCACCGATGCCCATCGCCGGCTGCCCATCGGATTCGGCCGGAAGCATCACGTTCAGGACGCCGCCGGTGCGGAGGAGCGCCGCCGCCACCGGGCTGAAGGACTTCCGGTGATGCACGCAGGCACCGTGGCGCTGCAGCGCCTCCAGATGCTCCGGCGTGCCGTAGCCCTTGTGGCCCGCAAAGCCGTAGTGCGGAAACTCGACGTGCAGTTGCTCGCACAGGCGGTCGCGGTGCACCTTCGCCAGGATCGACGCGGCGGAAATCGCCTTGACCCGGGCGTCGCCCTTCACGATGGCCTCGGCGAGCACGTCCAGCGTGGGCAGGCGGTTGCCGTCGACCAGCACCTTCACCGGCTTGAGCCGCAGCCCCTCGACGGCCCGGCGCATCGCCAGCATGGTCGCCTGCAGGATGTTGTGGGTGTCGATTTCCTCGACGGTAGCCTGCGCGATGGAGCAGCACAGCGCCTTGGCGAGGATCTGGTCGTGCAGGCGTTCGCGCTGCAGCGCGGTCAGCGTCTTGGAGTCCGCGAGACCGCGGATGGGCCGCATGTCGTCGAGGATCACGGCTGCAGCCACCACGGGCCCGGCCAGGGGCCCGCGACCCGCCTCGTCGACGCCCGCGATCAGGCCGGGTGCGTCCCACACCAGCGGGGCCTGCTCAGCCTTCAAGAACTTTCTGGATCGCATCGGCGCAGAGTGTGGGCGTATCGCGCTGCAATTGCACATGCAGCTCTGAAAATCTTTGTTGCAGCGCCCGGGTCTTTTCAGGCGCGTCCAGCCAGTCGAGCGTGGCCCGGGCCAGCGCCTCGGGGGTGGCCGCCTCCTGCAGCAGCTCGGGCACCACGAAATCGCGGCACAGGATGTTGGGCAATCCCACCCAGGGCTGCAGCTGCTTGCGCCGCATGAGGCGCCACGAAAGCGCGTTCATGTTGTAGGCGATGACCATCGGCCGCTTGAACAGGGCCGCCTCGAGCGTGGCGGTGCCGCTGGCGATCAGCGTGGCGTCGCAGGCGGCCAGCACCGCATGCGACTGGCCGTCGAGCAGCCTGACGCGCCCGGCCATGCCGCTGGCCTGCAGCAAGGCTTCGACTTCGGCGCGAAGGCCCGGAATGATGGGCGCCACGAACTGCAGTTCCGGCCGCGCCTTGTGCATCAGCGCCGCGGCGGCGAAGAAACGGGCGGCCAGGTAGCGGATCTCGGAACGGCGGCTGCCCGGCAGCAGCGCGACGACAGGCGCATCGGGCGCCAGGCCCAGCGCGGCGCGTGCACCAGCCTGGTCGGGCACCATCGGGATCACGTTCGCGACGGGATGGCCCACATAGCTCGCGGCCACGCCCTTCTCCGCCAGCAAGGCGGGTTCGAACGGGAAGATGCACAGCACGTGGTCGGCGGCTGCCCGGATCTTCTCGATACGCTCAGGCCGCCAGGCCCAGATCGACGGGCAGACGAAGTGCACCGTCTTCATGCCCTGGCTGCGCAGGCCGGCTTCGAGGTCGAGGTTGAAATCGGGTGCGTCGACGCCGATGAAGAGCTGGGGCCGCTCCTGCAGCAGCCGCGCCTTGAGCTGGCGGCGGATGCCGGCAATTTCGGCGTAGTGCCGCAGCACCTCGATGTAGCCGCGCACCGCGAGCTTTTCCTGCGGCCACCAGCTCTGGAAGCCGTGGGCCAGCATGCGGGGCCCGCCGATGCCGACGGTCTGGAGATCGGGCCAGCGCGCCAGCAGGCCGTCGAGCAGCAGGCCGGCGAGCAGGTCGCCGGACGCTTCGCCTGCGACCAGCGCGAAGCGTCGCTGTCCGTCGTTCTGCATGGCCGTCACTTCAGCGCGCGATGCCGCGCGTCGAATTGGCCAGGAAGGATTCCATCAGCGCGACGTCGCGGGCCGCCTCGGGCATTTCGGTGGCCAGCGCGGCGATGCCTGCGCGCGCCTCGTCGAGCGTCTTGCCCTGGCGGTACAGCAGGCGATGCATCTGCTTCACCGCTGCGAGCCGCTGCGCGGAGAAATCGCGCCGGCGCAGGCCGACGATGTTGAAGCCGCGCACCGCCAGCGGATTGCCGTCGACCAGCATGAAAGGCGGCACGTCCTGCGTGACCGCGCTCGCGAAGCCGAGCATGGCGTGGGCTCCGATGGAGACGAACTGGTGGATGCCCGTGAGCCCGCCGACCGTCACCCAGTCGGCAAGGTGCACATGCCCGGCCAGCGTGGTGTTGTTGGCGAGCGTGGTGTGGTCGTCGACGCGGCAGTCGTGGGCGATGTGCGTGTACGCCATGATCCAGTTGTCGTTGCCGACACGCGTGACGCCCCCTGCCCCCGGCACGCCGAGGTTGAAGGTGCAGAACTCGCGGATCACGTTGCGGTCGCCGATGACGAGCTCGGTAGGCTCGCCGGCGTATTTCTTGTCCTGCGGAACGGCGCCGAGGGACGAAAACTGGAAGATCCTGTTGTCGCGCCCGATGGTGGTGCGGCCCTCGATCACGCAGTGCGCGCCGATGGTGGTGCCCGCGCCTATGCGCACGTGCGGGCCGATCACGGTATAGGGCCCGACCGACACCGAGGCGTCGAGCTGTGCCTGGGGGTCGACGACGGCCGTCGAATGAACCTGGGTCATGCCTTGTGAAGAAGCAACTGGCTGCGGCCGGCCATCAGTTGATCTGGCGCATGGCGCACATCAGCGACGCCTCGCAGGCGAGCTCGGTGCCCACCAGGGCCCGGCCCTTGAACTTGGAGATGCCCGCCTTCATGCGCTCGATCTCGACTTCGAGGGTGAGTTGGTCGCCCGGCTCCACCGGACGCTTGAAGCGGGCGCCGTCGATGGCAGCGAAGTAGTAGACGGTGTTGTCGTCCGGCACGATGTCCAGCGAATGGAAGGACAGCAGCGCCGCCGCCTGGGCCATCGCTTCGAGCATCAGCACGCCCGGCATCACAGGGCGGTGCGGGAAGTGGCCGTTGAAGAACGGCTCGTTCATCGTCACGTTCTTGAGCGCCGTGATGCGCTTGCCCTTTTCCATGTCCAGCACGCGGTCCACCAGCAGGAACGGGTAGCGGTGAGGCAGCAGCTTGAGGATTTGATGGATATCGAGCGTCGTCATGATTTTCTGTTCCTGCATCGTCGTCATTTTTTCGAGGGAGCCTTCTCCAGCGCCTTCAGTCGTTCGCGCAGGCTGTGCAACTGCTTGAGCGTTGCCGCATTCTTTTCCCAGTTCGCATTGTCATCGATGGGAAACATGCCGGTGTATTGGCCGGCCTTGTGGATGGACCGGGTGACCACGGTCGCGGCCGACACATGCACGCCGTCGGCGACCGTCAGGTGCCCCAGCACGATGGCGCCGCCACCGAAGGTGCAGCCGGCCCCGATGATGGCGCTCCCGGCCACACCGACGCAGCCCGCCATGGCCGTGTTCTTGCCGACCCGGACGTTGTGGCCGATCTGGATCAGGTTGTCGAGCTTCACGCCGTCTTCGATGACGGTGTCGTCCAGCGCGCCGCGGTCGATGCAGGTGTTGGCACCGATCTCGACGTCGTTGCCGATGCGCACCGCGCCGAGCTGCTCGATCTTGACCCAGCGCCCCTCGTGCGGGGCGAGCCCGAAGCCGTCGGCGCCGATCACCACGCCGGGATGCAGCAGGCAGCGCTCGCCGATGACGCAGTCCTCGCTGACCGTCACGCGCGACTTCAGCACGGTGCCCGCGCCGATGCGGGCGCCCCGCTCCACCACGCACAGCGCGCCGATGCGCGCCGTGGCGTCGAGCAGCGCTTCAGGATGGATCACCGCGCTGGGATGGACGCGGTCGGCCTCCGGGCGCACATGGTGCGCCTTCCACAGCTGCGTGAGACGGGCGAAGTAGAGGTACGGATCGGGCGTGACGATGTAGGCGCCACGCGCAGCTGCTGCCTCGCGCATGGCGGGCGACACGATCACGCAGGCGGCCTTCGAAGCCGCCAGTTCCTGCTGGTATTTGGGATGGCTCAGGAAGCTGAGCGCATCGGGCTGTGCATTCTGGAGAGGCGCGAGCCGCTCGATGGACAGCGCCGCATCGCCATGAAGCTCGCCCCCGAGGGCGTCAACAATGGCTCCGAGCTGCAGTGACACGCCGGTTCGCGGCGTTACTTGCCGGCCGCGGGCGCAGGAGAAGCGACGGACGCGTTCAGCGCCTTGATCACCTTGTCGGTGATGTCGTGCTTCGGATTGATGTAGATCGCTTCCTGCAGGATGGCGTCGTACTTCTCGGCCTCGGCCACCTGCTTCACCACGCGGTTGGCGCGCTCGTAGACCTGCTGGAGCTCTTCGTTCTTGCGCGCGTTCAGGTCTTCCTGGAACTCGCGGCGCTTGCGCTGGAAGTCGCGGTCCTGATCGACCAGGGCGCGCTGGCGGGCAACGCGCTGGGTTTCAGACAGGGTGGGAGCCTCGCGCTCGAACTTCTCGGAAGCAGCCTTCAGGGCATCGCCCTGCGCGGTCAGGTCTTTCTCGCGCTTCAGGAACTCCGCCTCGAGCTTTGCCTGGGCAGTCTTCGCGGGCTGCGCTTCACGCAGCACGCGGTCCGGGTTCACAAAGCCGATGCGAAAAGTTTCCTGCGCCTGTGCCTGGGCAGGTGCCGTGGCAAGTGCGAAAGCGGGAATCAACAACGCGCCGGCCGCGGCGCGGATCAAATGCTTCATTTAGAAAGACGTTCCGATCTGGAATTGGAGGCGCTGAATTCTATCCTTCGGGATATAGCCTGCCGTGAACGGTTGCCCCACTTCCTTCTGGGACTTGATCGGGAAGGCGTAGGCAAGGCGCAGCGGGCCCAGCGGCGAGATCCAGCTGACGCCAAGGCCGACCGAGGCGCGCAGCTTCTTCTCGGCCTTCCATTGCTCGTCGGTCACGCCGGCGGCACGGGTGCCGAAGACGTTGCCGACGTCGAAGAAGCCGTACAGACGCAGGGTGCGGTCGTTGCCGGCGCCGGGGAACGGCGTGCTCAGCTCCGCATTGAAGATCGCCTTCTTCGTACCCCCGATGGCCGCGCCTTCGCTCTGCAGGAACAGCGGCGCATCACGCGGACCCAGCGAGTTCTGCTCGAAGCCGCGCACCGAACCCAGGCCACCCGCGTAGAAGTTCTTGAAGATCGGATAGACCTTGTTGCCGAAGGCCTTGGCGTAGCCGACCTCGCCGTTGATCGAGAAGGTGTACTGCTTGTTGATTGCGAAGAACTGTTGGTACTGGTAGTTCGTCTTGACGTACTTCATGTCGCCGGCGGCACCCACCTCGAGGTTGGCGCGTTGCAGGCGGCCGGTGGTCGGGATCAGCGCGCTGTCGCGGCTGTCGCGGCCCCAGCCGACGCTCAGCGGAATGCCCCAGACGCTCTTCTGGTCGCAGCCGGTGACCAGCAGGCCCGTCGGGTCCTTCTTGCACTGGAAGTAGTTGAGGTACGACGGCGGCGTGTACAGGCCGGAGAAGGCGGTCGAGCTGTTGGGATCGAACGCATAGCGCTCGATGCCGACGCCGAAGAAGACGGTGTCGACCTCGCTGAACGGCACACCGAAGCGCACTGATGCGCCCTGGTTCACCAGCTTGTAGTCGCCGTCGGTCGAGGTCTGGTACGGACGCGTCGTGGTGTGGTAGATGCTGAAAGTACGCGAGATGCCGTCGGCCGTGAAGTACGGGTCGGTAGCCGTCAGCGACAGCGTGCGGTTGTACTTGCTGGTGTTGACCTGCACGCCCAGGAAGTTGCCCGAGCCGAACACGTTCTCCTGCGAGATGCCGAAGGTCAGCGCGACCTTTTCCGCGCTGGAGTAGCCCGCGCCGAGCTGCAGGCTGCCAGTGGGCTTCTCAACCACGCTGACGGTCAGGTCCACCTGGTCCGGCGAGCCGGGCACTTCCTGCGTATCGACGTTCACTTCGGTGAAGAAGCCCAGGCGGTCCACGCGGTCGCGCGAGAGCTTGATCTTGTCCCCGTCGTACCAGGAGGCCTCGTACTGGCGGAACTCGCGACGGATCACCTCGTCGCGGGTCTTGTTGTTGCCGCCGACCGAAACGCGGCGCACGTACACGCGGCGCGAGGGCTCGGCCTGTAGCGTGAGGGCCACGCGGTTGTTGACGCGGTCGATCTCGGGGCGTGCCTGTACGCGCGCAAAGGCGTAGCCGAAGGTGCCGAAGTAGTCGTTGAACGCCTTGGTGGTCTCCGTGACCTGCTCGCCGTTGTAGGGCTCGCCCGGCTTGATGGTGATGAGCGACTTGAACTCGTCGTCGCGGCCGAGGTAGTTGCCATCGAGCTTGACGCTCGACACCACGAACTTCTCGCCTTCGGTGATGTTCACCGTCACCGTCAGGTCCTTGCGGTCCGGGGAGATCGCGACCTGCGTCGAGTCGATGCGGAACTCGAGATAGCCGCGCGTGATGTAGTACGAGCGCAGGGTTTCGAGGTCGGCGTTGAGCTTGGCGCGCGAATACTGATTCGACTTCGTGTACCAGCTCATGAAGCCGCCGCTGTCCTGGTCGAACAGGCTCAGCAGCGTCGATTCGCTGAAGGCCTTGTTGCCCACCACGCGCACTTCGCGGATGCGGGCCGACTCGCCTTCGGTCACGGTGAAGGTCAGGTTGACGCGGTTGCGCTCGATGGGCGTGACGGTGGTCACGACCTGCGCGTTGTAGAGGCTGCGGCTCACGTATTGGCGCTTGAGCTCCTGCTCCGCACGGTCGGCCAGAGCCTTGTCGTAGGGGCGGCCATCGGCCAGGCCCACTTCGCGCAGCGCCTTCTGCAGCGCGGCCTTGTCGAATTCCTTGGTGCCGACGAAGTCGACATCGGCGATGGTCGGACGCTCTTCCACGATGACCACCAGCACGTTGCCGTTCACGTCGATGCGCACGTCCTTGAACAACCCCAGATCGAACAGCGCGCGAATCGCGGCGGAGCCGCGCTCGTCGCTGTAGGTATCGCCCACGCGAAGCGGCAGCGACGCGAAGACCGTACCGGCCTCGACGCGTTGCAGGCCTTCGACGCGGATGTCGCGCACCGTGAAAGGTTCGACTGCCCAGGCGGCCGAAGCCGCAAGCGCACTGGCAACCACCGCGACAACGCTACGCAGGCGAAAGCGACTGAAGTTTTTGTTCATCTGTGAATTGAGCCGGCACGGAAAGGGCCGGCAGAAAGTTAACCAAAGAGCCGCGTGACGTCGTTGAAGAGTGCGACCGACATCATGACCAGCAGCAGGGCCACACCCCCGCGCTGAAGCCGTTCCATCCAGGCGTCAGAGACGCTCTTGCCGGTCAGGCCCTCCCAAAGATAATACATCAGGTGTCCTCCATCGAGGACCGGCAGCGGCATGAGATTGAGCACCCCGAGGCTCACGCTGATGAGCGCCAGGAAGACCAGGTACTGGGTGAAACCGAGGCTTGCGGACTTGCCCGCGTAGTCCGCGATGGTGAGCGGACCACTGAGATTCTTGATCGACGCCTCGCCGATGACCATCTTGCCCATCATGCGCACGGTCAGCGCCGAAACCTCCCAGGTACGCACCACACCGCGCCAGATGCCGTCGACCACGCCCTGGCGCACGGTCACCATTTCGGGCGGCGCGCCAACATAGGCGCCCACGCGCCCCACCTTGGCGCCGCCCTCTTCCCGCACTTCGGGCTTCACGTCGATGGTGAGCGCCCGGCCGCCGCGCTCGATCTGCCATGCCTGCGTGCGCGGCTGGCCACCGTCGACCGACGCCCGGATCGCCTCGCGCAGCTGCTGCCCGTCGATGATCGGCGTGCCGCCGATGGCGCGCACCACGTCGCCGTCGAGCAGGCCCGCCGCTTCGGCCGCGCTGCCCTTCATGACTTCGCCGATCTCGGGGCGCGTCAGGGGCGCCAGCACGCCGATCTTGCGGAACATCTGCGGATCGGCATCCTTGGTCTCCATGCGGCTGAGCGGGAGCACCAACTCGCGCGCGGGCCGACCGCCCTCGCCCGCGACCTCGAGCTTCAGGTCACGACCATCGAGCGCTCCGCGCGTCATGCGCCAGCGCAGGTCCTCGAAGGACTGGACCGGCGTCAGCTCGCCATCGAACCCAGCCCGGGATATGTGCTCGCCGCCCTTCAGGCCCGCCGACTCGGCAAGGGAGCCTGCCACCGGCCGCGCCAATGTGGCGACCGGCTCCTGCACGCCGATCCAGTTGACTGCCGTATAGAGCGCCACCGCCAGCAGCAGATTGGCGATCGGCCCCGCGGCCACGATGGCCGCGCGCGAACGCAGCGGCTGCGTGTTGAAGGCGCGGTGGCGTTCCTCGGGTGCCACGGGGCCTTCACGCTCGTCGAGCATCTTGACGTAGCCGCCGAAGGGAAATGCGCCGATGACGAACTCGGTCTGCTGGCCCGGATGCTGGCGCCTGGGCTGCCAACGGAAAAGCGCCTTGCCGAAACCGACGGAGAAGCGCTCCACCTTGACGCCGCAGGCCACCGCCACACGATAGTGGCCGTATTCGTGCACCGCGATCAGGACACCGAGCGCAACCACAAAGGCTATGACAGTAAGCAGCATCGGAGTCCTTGCTTTACGAGGGAGGCGTCAGGCAGCGAATCGCAGCGCCGCGGCATTGGCTGCCGCCCGGGCGCTGGCGTCGATCGCCAGCAGGTCGGCCAGCGATGCCGGCTTGGAGGGGGCGACTCTTTCCAAAGTTTCCATGTTGACCGCGTGTATGCAATCGAAACGCAGGCGGCGGTTGAGGAATGCTTCAACTGCGACCTCGTTGGCGGCATTGAGCACAGCCGTCGTACCGGGCGCGGCGCGCAGCGCGTGCCATGCAAGGCCCAGCCCGGGGAAAAGCGCCGCATCGGGCGATTCGAAGGTCAGCGAGCCCATCTGCCGGAAGTCGAGCCGCGCGGCGCCGCTTTCGATGCGCTCGGGCCAGGCCAGGCCCACCGCGATCGGCACCCGCATGTCGGGCGTGCCGAGTTGGGCGATGACCGACGCGTCGGTGAACTGCACCATCGAGTGCACCACGCTCTGCGGATGGATGACCACCTCGATCTGCTCGGGCGAGACGCCGAAGAGATGGCGCGCCTCGATCACCTCGAGCGCCTTGTTCATCATCGTGGCCGAATCGACCGAAATCTTGCGGCCCATGACCCAGTTCGGATGGGCGCAGGCCTGCTCGGGCGTCACCGCGCCCAGGGTTTCCGGCGCACGGGTGCGGAACGGGCCACCCGAGGCGGTCAGGATGATCTTGTCGATGCGCCGCGCCCAGGTGGACGGGTCTTCGGGCAGCGACTGGAAGATGGCGGAATGCTCGCTGTCGATGGGCAGCAGCGTCGCCCCGCCCTCGCGCACGGTGCGCATGAAGAGTTCGCCACCGACGACGAGCGCCTCCTTGTTGGCCAGCAGCAGGCGCTTGCCGGCGCGCGCGGCAGCCAGGCATGGCCCCAGGCCGGCGGCACCGACGATGGCGGCCATCACGGAATCGACCTCGTCGTGCGACGCTATCGTTTCGAGAGCATCGCCCTCCATCAACACGACCGTCTTCAGGCCATTCTGCTGGAGCTTCTCGGCCAGCAGCGCGGCGTGCGGCGCGCTGGCCATCACGGCGAACCTGGGCGTGAACTGGGCGCACTGCGCCAGCAACTCGTCGACCTTGGTGGCCGCGGAAAGCGCGAAAACCTCGAAGCGCTCGGGGTGGCGCGAAATGACGTCGAGCGTGCTCACGCCGACCGAACCGGTCGAGCCGAGCACCGTGACGCGTTGTCTTCTAGGTGAATTCACAGGAAAGCCAGCATCATGGCAATGGGAAGCACCGGCAAGAGGGCATCCACGCGGTCGAGGACGCCGCCGTGGCCGGGCAGCAGCCTGCTACTGTCCTTGGCGCCGGCGCTGCGCTTGATGAGAGATTCGACGAGGTCGCCCACGACGCTCATGGCCGCGAGGAACAGCGCGGCCAGCAGCAGCAGCCACCAGCCACGCTCGGCGAGACGGGTATACAGGCTAGCCACCGTGGCGCCCGCGGCCTTGTCGGCCCAGACCCAGGCGAAAGCCAGCACCACCACGCCGACCATGCCGCCCCACACGCCTTCCCAGCTCTTGCCGGGACTGATCGCCGGAGCGAGCTTGTTGCGGGTGAACTTGAGGCCGAAGGCCCGGCCGGCGAAATAGGCGAATACGTCGGCCACCCACACCAGCACGAGGATCGACAGCAGGAAGTTGATGCCGATCATGCGCGCCTGCACCGCGGCCAGCCACGCTACCCACAGCGCCAGCAGGCCACCGACCAGCCGCAGCCCTCGCGGAATGCGGGGCCAGCCCGGCACTGCCACGCGCAGCAAAGCCGCGCCGCCCAGCACCCAGGCAGCGCTCGCCAGGGTCCACATCACGACCAGGGGTTGCTCCAGCAGCCCGAGCCACCAGGAGAGCCCGCACAGCACCACCGTCTCGGCACCGAGGAACAGCGACACCCCCTGCCCATAGCCGTTCAGACGCCCCCACTCCCAGGCGGCGGCGCCGATCAGCACCAGCATGACGCAGCCGAAGGGGATATAGCTTGGGTAGAACAGCGCCGGCAGCAGGATCGCGAGGAGCACGATCGCCGTGATGATGCGTTGCTTGAGCATGCGGAGGCTGCCTGGCCGTCAGGCCGCGGCGGTGGAAGAGACTTGCGCCGAGGTCTGTCCGAAACGCCGCTCGCGGCCCTGGAACGCGGCAACGGCCTCGTCCAGCGCTGCCTCGTCGAACTCGGGCCACAGCTTGTCGCTGAAGAAAAGCTCGGCGTAGGCACTCTGCCAGAGCAGGAAGTTGGAGAGACGCTGCTCGCCGCCGGTGCGGATGAACAGGTCGGGGTCGGGCACGTGGGCCAGGGCCATGGCGCGATCGAGGCTGAGCTCGGTGATCGCTTCGCCCTGTGCTGCAAGCTTGGCTGCAGCCTGTGCGATGTCCCAGCGGCCGCCATAGTTGAAGCAGACGTTGAGCACAAGCCGGGTGTTGTGCGCCGTGGCGGCTTCGGCGTCGAGCAGGCCGCTCACCATCTTGGGCGACAGACCGGCGCGCTCGCCGACGAAATGCAGCCGCACGCCGTCGGCGCCGAGCTTGGGCACCTCGCGAGCAAGCGCACCGACCATCAGTTCCATCAGCCCGGAAACCTCCTCGACGGGACGGTTCCAGTTCTCGGACGAGAACGCGAACACGGTGAGCACACCCACGCCGCGCTCGGCGCAGGCCTTGACGCAGCGGCGCAGCGATTCGACGCCCTGCTTGTGCCCCGCGATGCGTGGAAGAAAGCGCCGCGTCGCCCAGCGGCCGTTGCCGTCCATGACGATGGCAACGTGGTGGGGAATGCGCGGCGCCGACGAGGCCATGGCGGGCCTCAAACGGCCATGATCTCCGCTTCCTTGGCCGCGACCAGGCGGTCGATTTCCGCGATATGGCGGTCGGTGACCTTCTGGATCTCGGCTTCGGCGCGCTTCTGGTCGTCTTCCGACGCCAGCTTTTCCTTGACCAGCTTCTTGACCGCTTCGTTCGCATCACGGCGCAGGTTGCGCGTGGCGATCTTGGCGCTCTCGCCTTCGTTGCGGACGAGCTTTGTCATTTCCTTGCGGCGCTCTTCGCTCATGGCCGGCAGTGGCACGCGGATCAGGTCGCCCATCGAAGCGGGGTTGAGGCCCAGGTCGCTTTCGCGGATGGCCTTCTCGATCTTGGCGCCCATGCCCTTTTCCCAGGGCTGCACGCTGAGCGTGCGCGAATCGAGCACCGACACGTTGGCCACCTGGCTCAGCGGCACCTGCGAGCCGTAGTACTCGACGTGGATTGCGTCGAGCAGCGCCGAGTTGGCGCGGCCGGTACGGATCTTGGTGAGGTTGTTCTGGAATGCGGCGATCGACTGGTTCATCTTCGCGTCGGTCGCACTGCGGATGTCTGCAATGGTCATCTCAAATACTCCTAGGCATGCACCAGCGTGCCTTCGTCCTCGCCCATGACGACGCGCTTGAGCGCGCCATTCTTGAAGATCGAGAACACCTTGATCGGCAGCTTCTGGTCGCGGCACAGCGCGAAGGCCGTGGCGTCCATGATGCCGAGGTTCTTCGCAATCGCCTCGTCGAAGGTCAGCGTGGCGTAGCGGGTCGCGTCGGGGTTGGTCTTGGGGTCGGCGGTATAGACGCCGTCGACCTTGGTCGCCTTGAGCACCAGCTCGGCGCCGATCTCGGCACCGCGCAGCGCGGCGGCCGTGTCGGTGGTGAAGAACGGGTTGCCCGTGCCGGCCGCGAACACCACGACCTTGCCCTCTTCGAGGTACTGCAGCGCCTTGGGGCGCACATAGGGCTCGACCACCTGCTCGATGGCGATGGCGGACATCACGCGGGCCACGAGGCCCTGCTTGTCCATCGCATCGGCCAGGGCCAGCGAGTTCATGACCGTGGCCAGCATGCCCATGTAGTCGGCGGTTGCGCGGTCCATGCCGACGGAACCGCCCGCTACGCCGCGGAAGATGTTGCCGCCGCCGATCACGACCGCCACCTCGACACCCATGTTCACGACCTCGGCCACCTCCTGCACCATGCGCACGATGGTCGCACGGTTGATGCCGAAGGCGTCGTCACCCATCAATGCCTCTCCCGACAGCTTCAACAAGATTCGCTTGTGGGCTGGGCGGGCATCAGACATGGGCAATTTCCTTTGGTTGGGTCGGGACGAGTGTAAAACGTGGCGATGAAAAAACGACGGTGCGCGCGAACGCACCGTCGCTGGAGCCGTAAAGGCTTAAGCGGCAGCCTTGGCTGCGGCGACTTGGGCTGCGACTTCAGCGGCGAAGTCGTCAACTTTCTTCTCAATGCCTTCGCCGACCACGTACAGGGTGAAGCCCTTGATCGTGGTGTTGACGGCCTTGAGCATCTGCTCGACGGTCTGCTTGTCGTTCTTCACGAAGGGCTGGTTGTGCAGCGAAACTTCCTTGAGGAACTTCTGCACGCCGCCTTCGATGCGCTTGGCGACGATGTCGGCCGGCTGGGGCTTCTTGCCTTCGGCTTCGGCCGTCTTGCGGTCTTCCTCGGCCTTGCCGGCGGCAACTGCGCGTTCCTTCTCGATCAGCTCGGCGGGTACGTCCGAAGCGGCAACCGACACGGGCTTCATGGCGGCAATGTGCATCGCGACGTCCTTGGCAGCGGTGTCGTCGCCCTCGAACTCCACCATCACGCCGATGCGCGTGCCGTGCAGGTAGGAGGCCAGCTTGCCGTTGCCGGCGAAGCGCTTGAAGCGGCGGAACGTCATGTTCTCGCCGATCTTGCCGATCAGGCCCTTGCGCACGTCCTCGAGCGTGGGGCCGAAGCCGTCCTGCTCGTAGGCCAGGGCGCCCAGCGCGGCGATGTCGGCGGGGTTCTTCTCGGCGACCAGCTTGGCGGCGGCATTGACCAGGGCCAGGAAGCTGTCGTTCTTCGAGACGAAGTCGGTTTCGCAGTTGACTTCGATCATCGCGCCGGCGTCACCGCCAACGTATGCGGCCACCACGCCTTCGGCGGTGATGCGGCTCGAGGCCTTGCCAGCCTTGTTACCGAGCTTGATGCGCAGCAGCTCTTCGGCCTTTTCCATGTTGCCGTCGGCCTCGGTCAGGGCCTTCTTGCATTCCATCATCGGCGCGTCGGTCTTTGCGCGCAGTTCGCCCACCATGCTTGCGGTGATTGCAGCCATTTCGTATCTCCGTGAATTCAAAAATCAGGTTAAAAAAAAGGGGCACCAAAGCCCCTTCTTCAGGCTCGCGGGCGCGCCAATCAGGCCGAGGCGCCCTCTTCGACTTCGACGAATTCGTCATTGCCTTCGGCGATGGCCTTGACCACGTCGCCGGTGGCGCTGTTGCGGCCTTCGATGATCGCATCGGCGATGCCGCGGGCATACAGCGTGACAGCCTTCGACGAGTCGTCGTTGCCGGGGATCACGTAGTCGATGCCTTCGGGCGAGTGGTTGGAGTCCACCACGCCGATCAGCGGAATGCCGAGCTTCTTGGCTTCGGCCACGGCGATCTTGTGGAAGCCCACGTCGATCACGAAGATGGCGTCGGGCAAAGCGGTCATGTCCTGGATGCCGCCGATGTCCTTCTCGAGCTTCTCGATTTCGCGCGTGAAGGTCAGCTGCTCCTTCTTGCTCAGGCTGTCGAGGCCGGCTTCCTGCTGAGCCTTCATGTCCTTCAGACGCTTGATCGAGGTCTTGACGGTCTTGAAGTTGGTCAGCATGCCGCCGAGCCAGCGGGTGTCGACGAAGGGCACGCCGGCGCGGCGGGCTTCCGCCGCCACGATCTCACGGGCCTGGCGCTTCGTGCCGACCATCAGGATCGTGCCGCGGTTGGCGGTGAGTTGCTTGGCGTACTTCATCGCCTCCTGGAACATCGGGAGCGACTTTTCCAGGTTGATGATGTGGATCTTGTTGCGATGGCCGAAGATGTACGGAGCCATCTTGGGGTTCCAGAAGCGGGTTTGGTGACCGAAATGGACGCCTGCTTCCAGCATTTCGCGCATGGTGGTGGACATTGAAATTACTCCAAAGGTTGGGTCTAAAATCCAGCCCGTTTTGCGCTCTTTGAATCGAGTCACAACACCTTGATTGGGCCGGTTTGCGGATGTGTCTGGCTGGATGCAACGGGAGCCGTTGCCCGACCAGCGAAACCCAAAGAGTATAGCACGGCCGTCGCCCCTCCCTCTGAACCCGAGCCGCCCCGGCGGCACCCGCAGCTTCCATGAACGACCTTCACGCCACCCGTCTCGACCTTCTGGCAGGTGGCACCGATGCACGCACCGAAATGGAGCGCGCCATCGACATCTCCAGGTCCGCGGTCTGCCAGCACGTCTTCACCCGCACGATGTTCGACGAGGCCCTGCAGTCCGCCTCCACGTCGGACCCGGCCAGCCGCCTGGCCGGCCTCGCCTTCACCGCCAAAGACCTTTTCGACGTCGAGGGTCAGGCCACGCCCGCCGGCTCCGCCGTCCTGGCGCACGCCCCGGCCGCCAAGGCCGACTCCCCCGCCGTGGCCCGGCTGCGCGCCGCCGGCGGCGTACTGACCGGCCGGACCAACATGACGGAATTCGCCTTTTCAGGCGTTGGCGTCAATCCGCATCATGGAACGCCAGCCAACGCCAGCGACCCCGCGGTACCGCGCATCCCGGGCGGTTCGTCTTCCGGCGCAGCGGTTTCGGTCGCCAGCGGCGCCGCCTTCATCGGCCTGGGCTCCGACACCGGCGGCTCGATCCGCATTCCGGCAGCGCTCAACGGCATCGTCGGCTTCAAGAATACGGCCCGGCTGACGCCCACCGCCGGCGCGCTGCCGCTCTCGACCACCCTTGATACCGCCTGCGCCATGACCCGCTCGGTGCGCGACGCCATCACCGCGCACGAGATCCTCGCCGCCCGTCGCGTGACCGCCGGCAACGCCCCGCTCGCCGCCTACAGGCTCGCCGTGGTGAAGAACGTGTTCTTCGACGGCATCGAGCCCGCCGTGGCCAACGCCTTCGAACGCTCGCTGAAGACGCTTCGCGCCGCTGGCGCCCGCATCGTCGAAATCGACCTGCCCCAGCTCGCCGAGCTGGGCGCCATCAACGCCACCGGCGGCTTCTCGGCCGCCGAGTCGTACGCCTGGCACCGCCTGCTGCTGGAACGCAGCGGCGCGGGCTACGACCCGCGCGTGGCCCAGCGCATCCTGCGCGGCGCCACGATGAAGGCGCACGAGTACATCGACCTGATCAACGCCCGCCGCGACTGGATCGCCCGCGTCGAAGCCGTGCTCGCGCCCTTCGACGCCGTGCTGTCGCCGACGGTGCCGATCACCGCGCCGTCCATCGCCAGCGTGGCGCCGGGCGCGGAGCGCGACGAAGAATTCTTCCGCGTCAATGCGCTGCTCCTGCGCAATCCGTCGATCGTCAACATGCTCGACGGCTGCGCCATCTCGCTGCCCTGCCAGGCTCCAGGCGAACTGCCGGTGGGCCTGATGCTGTGGCACGCGGCGCTGCGCGACGACGCCGTGCTCGCGGTGGCGCTCCAGACCGAGCGCGCGCTGCAAGAATAACGGCCGACGGCGCCCGTCCCGCGGGCGTCAGCCATCTCTCTCATCCTGAACACTCAATGAAAATCGCGATCGTGGGCGCCGGCATCATCGGCGTCACCACCGCCTGGGAACTGGTTTCCGACGGCCATGAAGTGACCGTCTTCGAGCGCCGCGGCGCCGCCGCCGAGGAAGCCAGCTTCGCCAACGCCGGCGTGGTCGCTCCCGGATACGTCACGCCGTGGGCCGGCCCCGGCATGCGCGGCAAGGTGCTGCGCTCCCTGCTCTCCTCTCACGGTGCCATCAAGCTGCGCTGGCCCCTGGGCTCGCGCGACCTCGGCTGGCTCTCCCGCTGGCAGAAGGCCTGCAAGCTCGACACCTACCTGGCCAACCGCGCCCGCATGCAGCGCCTGGCCTTCTACAGCCGCAACCGGCTGCACGAAGTGACCGAGTCGCGCGAACTCAGCTATGAGCGCAGCGACGGTTATCTCGTGCTGCTTCGCTCCAAGCGCGAGAAGAAGCTGGTGCAGCCCGGGCTCGACGTGCTGCGCGCGGCTGGCAGCGTCTTCAAGGAAGTCGACGCCGACGAAGCGCGGCTCATCGAACCCGCCCTGAACCCCGACACCCCGCTGGCAGGCGCCATCCACCTGCCCGAGGACGAAGTGGCCAACTGCCGCCAGTTCGCGCTGCTGCTCAAGTGGGAGGCCGAGTCGTTCGGTGCGCAGTTCCATTTCAACTGCGACATCGCGCCGCTGAGCCGCGCGGCCCCCACCTCGCTGTCGCTGGCGAGCGGCTCCGACCCGGTGCGCTACGACGCCGTCGTGGTCTGCGCCGGACTGGAATCGGCCTCGCTGCTGCGGCCGCTGGGCCTGCGCATTCCGATGGCGCCGGTCTACGGCCATTCCGTGAGCGCGCCGATCCGCGAGCCGCTCAATGCGCCCCGCAGCGCGGTGATGGACGAGCGCTTCAAGGTCGCCATCTCCCGGCTGGGCCAACGCGTGCGCGTGGCCGGCAGCGCCGAAATCGGCGGCTCGCTGGACACGATGAACCCAGCCGCGGTGCAGACGCTCTACAAGGTGCTGCACGACTGGTTTCCGGGCGCCGCCACGCTGCAGTCCGGCATCCAGCAATGGAAAGGCGCGCGGCCGATGCTGCCCGACGGCCCGCCGGTGCTGGGCGCGAGCGGCATTCCGGGCGTGTGGCTCAACCTCGGGCATGGGTCGAGCGGCTGGGCGCTCTCGTGTGGCAGCGCGCGCGTGCTGGGCGACCTGATCGCCGGACGCGAGCCGGACATCGACCTCGAAGGGCTCGGGGTCGAACGGCTCAGTCTTTAGGGCCCCACCGGCGCAAGGCTTCGGGGCTTGCGGGCTTCTCGACGGGAAGCCCCGGCTCGGGCGGAGGCCGCAGCCTTCCAACGCCCCAGGCCAGCAAGCCGGGGCAGATCAACGCGAAGAAGATCAGGCACAGCACACCGGCGCCCAGCAGCGCCAGCCGCGTCAGGCCGGAGGCACCCTCGGCCGGCAGGTCGAACCAGCGGATCACGCTGATGCCGAAACCGACATTGGCGGCCCAGGCCACATCTCGCAGAGGCACCCATCGCCTGAACTCCGCCAGCAGGAAGACGCCCCACACGAGGCACAACACGCCCAGCACCCACCCGAATCCCGCGATCCACGCCATCGTCGCGGCCACGAACGAAACAAGCGCCGCGAGAAGCAGGACAAGCAGCCAGCCGACGCCTTTGAAGTTCATCCCCCGGATGATAGGGAGGCAAGCAGCGAGCCGGGCCAACGGCACAATGCGCCGATGCAACGCATCACCTCCGCCACTGCTGCCGACCTGTTCGACATCGCCGCCACGCGCCGCATCGAGCAGGCAGCGTCGGCCGCCCTGCCCGCCCACACGCTGATGCGACGCGCAGGCCTTGCGGTGGCGAAGCTCGCGATGGCAATCGCGCCGCACGCGCGCACGATATGGGTGGCTTGCGGGCCGGGCAACAACGGTGGCGACGGGTTCGAGGCTGCCGCCCAGTTGCGGCACCGGGGCTTCTTTCCGGTGGTCACGTCCATCGGCGATGAAGGCATGCTGCCGCCGGACGCCAAGGCATCGCTGCAACGAGCGCGCGATGCGGGCGTCACCTTCGCATCGACGCCCCCTTCGGACTACGAACTGGCGATCGACGCATTGCTCGGCATCGGCTCGACGCGGCCACCCGAAGGCGCGATGGCCGACTGGCTGGAGAAGATGCACGCCAGCGGCCAGCCCGTGCTGTGCGTCGACGTGCCATCGGGCCTGAACGCGGATACCGGCACGCTGGCCCAAGGCGTCAGCCCTGCGCAGGCGTCGACTCGCACCTGCATCACCTTCCTCACGCTGAAGCCCGGCCTGTTCACCGCGCAGGGCCGAGACGCCGCGGGCACCGTCTGGTTCGACGACCTGGGGTGCGGCGCCTTCAAGGACCAGCCCACGGCACGGATCGCAGGAGCACCCGAAGCGCAGCCGCGCAACCACGCCTCGCACAAGGGCAGCTATGGCGACGTCGCGGTGATCGGCGGGGCCGCCGGCATGGCTGGCGCTGCCTTGCTGGCTGGCTCAGCGGCGCTGCACGCGGGCGCGGGGCGCGTATTCGTCGGCTTGCTCGATCCGAGCGCGGCGCCTGTCGACACCGCGCAACCCGAGCTGATGCTGCGCGACGCCCAAACGCTCGATCTCTCGAACATGACGGCAGTCTGCGGGTGCGGCGGAGGAGAAGCCGTGAACGAACTGTTGCCGCGCGTGCTTTCGACGGCGGCCGCCCTGGTGCTCGATGCCGATGCGCTCAACGCCATCGCTGCCGACGGCGCGCTGCAAGCCCAGCTGGCATCACGCGGAAAAAGCGGCTCGCCCACGGTGATCACGCCCCACCCGCTGGAGGCAGCTCGCCTGCTGGATCGATCGGTCGGTGAAGTTCAGGCCGACAGGCTGGCCGCAGCCCGCGGACTCGCCGCGCGCTTCGGCGTGGTCGCGGTACTCAAGGGATCCGGCACCGTCATCGCCAGCCCTGGCGAAGCGCCACCGATCATCAACCTGAGCGGCAACGCCCGCCTCGCAACCGCCGGAACCGGCGACGTGCTGGCCGGAATGATCGGCGCGGCGCTGGCCGCGGGCCGCCCCGCCTTCGAAGCCGCGCGCGAAGCCGTCTGGCAACACGGCCACATCGCAGACACCTGGCCGGCCGACGCAGCCCCGCTCACGGCTGGCACGCTGGCCCGCCGCGCGCCGGTCTGAAGCGCCTCAGCCGCGCCCGACGAAGGGCATCTTCGTCGCCATGATGGTGTGGAAGAGCACGTTGGCTTCCAGCGGAAGGTTCGCCATGTAGAGCACCGACTGGCCGACGATCTTCACGTCGATCAGCGGCTCGATGGCCAGTTCGCCGTTGGCCTGCGGCACGCCCTTGGCCATGCGCGCCGCCAGCTCGGTCATGGCGTTGCCCACGTCCACCTGCCCCACGGCGATGTCGTACTTGCGGCCATCGAGGGACGCCGTCTTGGTGAGTCCCTCGACCGCGTGCTTCGTCGCGGTGTACGCAGCCGAGTTCGGACGCGGCGCCGTGGCCGAAATGGAGCCGTTGTTGATGATGCGCCCGCCCATCGGCTTCTGCGCCTTCATCGTGCGGAAGGCCTGCTGGATGCAGAAGAACATGCCTGTCAGGTTGATGTCGACCACGCCCTGCCACTGCTCGGGCGTCCAGTCCTCGAACGGGCCCGGCGGGTTGCCGACGCCAGCGTTGTTGAACAGCAGGTCGACGCGGCCGAAGCGCTCGACGGTGGCAGCGAACAGGGCTTGCACCGAGGCCGCGTTCGATACGTCGGTAGGCACCGCGAAGGCGCGCGCGCCGGCGCCCGACTCTTCCGCCACCTGCTCCAGCGGCTCCAGGCGGCGGCCCGCCAGTGCCACGCTCCAGCCGTCGCCCAGCAGCGCCAGCGCGGCGGCGCGGCCGATGCCGGAGCCGGCACCCGTGACGATGGCGATACGGCCCTTGTTGTCTTCAGCGCTCATGCTGTCTGTCTCTTTCTTTTCGGTTGTCGATGGTTCGTTCGATGGCGTGAGGCCCGGTCAACGGCGCGGCTTGCGCCCCTTGCCCTTCATCTTGCTGGCGGCTTTCTTCACCGCCGACTTGAAGGCCTGCATCGCCGACTGCGCCCCGGCCGTGGCCGAGGCGGGCCGCTCGCCACGCGGCTCGGCCTTGCCGGCTTCCGCCTTGTTGCGCGTGCTGCGCTTGGCCGAGGCCTTCAAGGGCACGCCCGATGATGCCGCACCCTTGTCCTTCATGGCCCGCGTCGTCAGCTCCTCGCCTTCGCGCACGAGGCGGAAGTCGATCTTGCGGCCGTCCAGATCGACGCGGCTCACCTGCACCCGCACTCGCGTGCCGATGGCATAGCGGATGCCGGTGCGTTCGCCGCGCAGCTCCTGGCGCATCTCGTCGAACTTGAAGTACTCGCCGCCGAGCTCGGTGATGTGCACTAGGCCCTCGACGTACATCGCATCGAGCGTGACGAAGATGCCGAAGGTGGTGGCCGCGGTGACCACGCCGCCGTATTCCTCGCCGAGATGCTCGCGCATGTACTTGCACTTGAGCCAGGCCTCGACGTCACGGCTGGCTTCGTCGGCGCGGCGCTCGTTGGCGCTGCAGTGCAGGCCCGCGGCCTCCCACGCCATGACTTCCTTGCTGGGCGCGACGGTGGCCTTCTGCGGCTTCGCCGTGGGCGCCTTCACGCGCGAGGCGAGGCGCTTGGCCAGCTTGGCATGCGCCTCACCAGGGGTGGGCAGCATCGGCAGCTGATAGCGCGTCTTGCCGAGAATCGCCTTGATCACGCGGTGCACCAGCAGGTCCGGATAGCGCCGGATCGGACTGGTGAAGTGCGTGTAGGCCTCGTAGGCCAGGCCGAAGTGGCCGCTGTTGATCGGCGTGTAGATCGCCTGCTGCATCGAGCGCAGCAGCATGGTGTGGATCTGCTGTGCGTCGGGGCGGTCCTTGGTGGCTTCGGCGATCGCCTGGAATTCACCGGGCCTGGGGTCGTCGGTGATGCTCAGGCCGACACCCATGGCCTTCAGGTAGCCGCGCAGGATCTCCTTCTTTTCGGGCGTGGGGCCTTCGTGCACGCGGTACAGGCCCGGGTGCTTGCCCTCGGCGATGAAGTCGGCGCTGCAGACGTTGGCGGCGAGCATCGCTTCTTCGATCAGGCGGTGCGCCTCGTTGCGCGTGCGCGGCACGATCTTTTCGATGCGGCCTGCGTCGTCGCAGATGATCTGCGTCTCGGTGGTCTCGAAGTCGACGGCGCCGCGCTTGCCGCGCTGCTTGAGCAATGCCTTGTATACGTCGGCGAGGTTCAGCAGGTCCTTGACGCAGTCCTTGCGCTTCGCGGCCTCGGGCCCGCGCGTGTTGCCGAGGATGGCCGCCACCTCGGTGTACGTGAAGCGCGCGTGGCTGAACATCACGGCCGGATAGAACTGGTAGGCGTAGATCTCGCCGTCGGCGGCGACCAGCATGTCGCACACCATGCACAGGCGCTCGACCTCGGGGTTGAGCGAGCACAGGCCGTTCGAGAGCTTCTCCGGCAGCATCGGAATCACGCGGCGCGGGAAGTAGACGCTGGTGGCGCGGTCGTAGGCGTCAATGTCGATGGGCGAGCCGGTCTGCACATAGGCGCTGACGTCGGCAATGGCCACCAGCAGGCGCCAGCCCTTGCCGCGGCCCACCTTCGCGGGCTCGCAGTAGACGGCATCGTCGAAGTCGCGCGCATCTTCGCCGTCGATGGTGACGAGCGGGATGTCGGTGAGGTCGACACGGCCTTTCTTGTCGGCGGGGCGGACCTTCTCGGGCAGCGCCTTGGACGCCGCCAGGCACTCCGCGGAAAACTCATGCGGCACGCCGTACTTGCGCACGGCGATCTCGATCTCCATGCCGGGGTCGTCGATCTCGCCCAGCACTTCCTTCACACGGCCCACGGGCTGGCCGAACAGGGCCGGCGGCTCGGTGAGCTGCACGACGACGACCTGCCCCACCTTCGCGGGGCCGGTGGCGCCCTTGGGAATCAGGACGTCCTGGCCGTAGCGCTTGTCTTCCGGCGCGACGAGCCAGATGCCGCCTTCGTGCAGCAGGCGGCCGATGATGGGCTGCTCGGGGCGCTCGACGATCTCCACCACGCGCCCCTCAGGGCGGCCACGGCGGTCCTGGCGGACGATGCGCGCCTTGACGCGGTCCTTGTGCAGCACCGCGCGCATTTCGTTCGGGGGCAAATAGATGTCGGCTTCGCCATCGTCGCGCTGCACGAAGCCGTGCCCGTCGCGATGTCCTTGGACAGTTCCTTCGATTTCATCCAGCAGTCCGCTGGAAGTGACGTTATTTTTGATATGATCTCCTTCTTTCCTGAAATTCAAAACGCAGTTGCTTCTGCAACTACGTGGGCCCAGATGGCGGAATTGGTAGACGCACTAGTTTCAGGTACTAGCGAGTAACATCGTGGAGGTTCGAGTCCTCTTCTGGGCACCAAGTTTAAACAGACCTTTACCAGGTCATTCGATTCAAGCCACCGGTCTCCGGTGGCTTTTTTCATTGCCGATCGAATCCGCATCGAACGGTCGGCGCAACCGGACAGGCAAGAGCCGGACCAGCGCCAAATTTCTTGCGCGCGACCCGTTTTTTTCAGGCCGTCGCGGCAAATTGTGTATACTCGCAGTCTTTGCTGAAAAGCAGAGTCAGCCCAGATGGCGGAATTGGTAGACGCACTAGTTTCAGGTACTAGCGAGTAACATCGTGGAGGTTCGAGTCCTCTTCTGGGCACCAGATCCAAATTGACCCCCGCCAGGTCATCCGAAACAAGCCACCGGTCTCCGGTGGCTTTTTTCATGGTCGATCGGATCCGCATCAAACGGGCAGCGCGATCAGATCGTGGCCCTCTGCACCCACGATGCGCGCGCGGGTGAACTCACCTACCTTCAGCGTCTTGCTGATCTTCTCGGGCGGCAGCAGACGGACCGTGCCGTCGATCTCCGGTGCATCGGCATACGTGCGCCCCACTCCGCCCTTGCGGCCCATGGCGGGCGCCGAATCGACCAGCACCTGCATCGTCGAGCCGATGCGCCTTTGCAGCTTGGCGATCGACACAGCCTCCGCCACTTCCATGAAGCGCGCACGGCGCGCCTCGCGCTCCGCCTCGGGCAGCATGCCGGGAATGTCGTTGGCGGTGGCGCCTTCGACCGGGCTGTAGGCAAAGCAGCCGGCGCGATCGATCTCGGCCTCGCGGATGAAGTCGAGCAGATGCTCGAACTCCTGCTCCGTCTCGCCAGGGAAGCCCGCGATGAAGGTGCTGCGGATCACGAGCTCGGGACACACCTCGCGCCAACGCGCCAGCCGCTCCAGGTTCTTCTCACCACTGGCCGGGCGCTTCATGCGTTTCAGTACATCCGGGTGGCTGTGCTGCAAGGGCACATCGAGATACGGCAGCACCTGCCCGCTCGCCATCAGCGGAATGATCTCGTCCACGCTCGGATACGGGTACACGTAGTGCAGGCGAACCCACGCGCCATACGGCTCGGCGATTTCACCCAGCGTGCGCACCAGCTCGAGCATGCGCGTCTTGACCGGCTTGCCGTCCCAGAAACCGGTGCGGTACTTCACGTCGACTCCATAGGCCGAGGTGTCCTGGCTGATCACCAGCAGCTCCTTCACGCCACCTTCGAACAGGGCCTTGGCCTCGCTCAGCACATCGCCGACCGGCCGTGACACGAGGTCGCCGCGCATCGAGGGAATGATGCAGAAGGTGCAGCGATGGTTGCAGCCCTCGCTGATCTTCAGATAGGCATAGTGGCGCGGCGTCAGCTTGAGACCCGCGACGCCGAATGTGTTGGGCACGAGATCGATGAATGGGTCGTGCGGCTTCGGCAGATTGGCATGCACCGCATCCATCACCTCCTGCGTGGCATGCGGGCCGGTCACGGCAAGCACGCTCGGGTGCATCTGGCGCACCAGGTTCCCGCCCTGGTCGCCGGTCTTGGCACCAAGACAACCGGTGACGATCACGCGGCCGTTCTCGGCCAGGGCTTCGCCGATGGTGTCCAGACTTTCCTTCACGGCATCGTCGATGAAGCCGCAGGTGTTGACGATCACCAGATCGGCGCCTTCGAAGGTCTTTGCGGTCTGATAACCCTCGGCGCTCAGCTGGGTCAGGATCAATTCGGAATCGGTAAGGGCCTTGGGGCAGCCCAGGCTCACGAAACCGACCTTGGGGGCGGTCGACGTGGCCGTACGTTCGGGGGAGGCAACTTCGCTCATATGCCTCTATTGTCCCAGCTATCGGAGACGGCGGGGCAACCACCGCTTGCGGGCACCCGCTTCAGATCAGGAACGCTTGATGCCAAAGGCCCCCAGCACCTGCTCGGTGTTCTTCTGCATCTGCTCCTGCATCTGCAGGAAGACGTTCTTCGATTGCTCGACGTAGCTGCCCATCAGCCCCTGCAACATCGGCGACTGCATGGTCATGAAGCGAGCCCACATCTCGGGCGTCAGGCCTTCGGCCTTTTCGGCGAGCTGCGCCTGCACCTCGGTCATGGCCTGGATGTTCTTCTCGAGATATGGCCCCATGTAGCCCTGCATCGCCTGCCCGTAGAAACGGATGATGTTGGCCAGCACCTGTTCGGTGAACATCGGCGCGCCACCCGCCTCCTCTTCAAGGATGATCTGCAGCAGGATGCTGCGCGTGAGGTCGTCACCGGTCTTGGCATCGCGCACCACGAACTGGGCGTTCTGGATGACCAGCTGCTTCACCTCGGTCAGCGTGATGTACGTGGATGTCTCGGTGTCGTAGAGCCTTCGGTTCGGGTACTTCTTGATCACACGCTGTACCGGCTTGACCCCGGACTTCTTGCTCTGCACTGCGGACTCCTTCACATGGACGCCCATGTCGTCGGATGATTCTAGGGAGCGGTTTTGCTGCGCCGCGACAAGGTTTACCCTGACCGGAACGGGCACTTTCCTCAATCCGACGATGTCGCGTACTCCGCGCCGCAGATATGGCAGGCCGCCACCTCCGGCCGCTCTTCGTCGGCCTCGCGAAATCGCAACGGCGTCTTGTGACCGTAGACCACCCAGCAACGCGGGCAGTGCTCCTGTCCGACGGTCGGCAGATAGGCGCGAGCACGCTGCTCGGCACGCTCTTCGGTCAAAGGCATGCCCTGGCGTTGGGCGCGCACCACTTCGCGCGCAGCCATGGTGTCGGTGCGCCCGCTCGCGTAATCGTTGATGCCGTAGACAGCACGCGCAAACTCGATGGGAGCCTGCTTGAGCAATGCGGCCAGGCGCTTGTCGGCATGAGCCCGATCAACCAGTGTTGATCGCGTATTCATCGGATCGCTTATCAAGAAAAATGGAATGTAGTTGCAGAGCGACCAAGGTAGCACAAGAACGTGGCCAAGGCTTTTGCCTGCATCACTACAAGGGACGATATACACACCGGAGAACCCGGTGCATGATCTGTTCGACTGATCCGGTGGTTGGCCGGGCGAAACAGAAATTGGTAGGCGCGATTGGACTCGAACCAACGACCCCCACCATGTCAAGGTGGTGCTCTAACCAGCTGAGCTACGCGCCTAAGGATGTGTCCGAGAAGCAGTTATTGTAGCAGGAGAAATCGCGTTTTTCAGCGGCGACGTGCAGATCGCACACCAATAACTGCAGTGACCAGTCCAAGGACCTGCGTGAGCCTCGCCGCATCGGCGATTTCCACGGTGAACGTCATCCACGCCGTGCCCTTGATCGACTGCGTCTGCACGCCGATCACGTTCATCTTCTCGCGCGCGAACACATCGGAGATGTCGCGCAGCAGTCCCTGGCGGTCGGCCGCTTCGACGGCCACGTCCACCGCATATACAGGTGCATCGGTGCCCTTCTTCGCTACGCCCCACTCCACGTCGATGACGCGCTCGCCATCCTTCGCGGCCATCGTGCGGAAGTTGCTGCAATCGCTGCGATGCACGCTCACGCCATGGCCTCGCGTGACGAAGCCGCGAATCGCATCGGGCGGCGCAGGCTTGCAGCACTTGGCGAGCTGCGTCATCAGCGAAGACACGCCCACCACCAGCACGCCGCCCTTGCCCGACTTCTCGCTGCCGCGCGCCTTCTTGATGAGCACGCCATCGTCCGGCCCCTGCGCAGGCTCCGGCGGACGCAGCAGCGTCTCGATGTTGCGCAGCGAGAACTCGTCCTTGCCCACCACTTCGAAGAGATGGTCCGCCGACTTGAAGCCAAGCTGGGAGGCCAGGTCTTCGAGGCGAATGGCCGTCTTGCCTTCGCGCTGCAGCAGCTTCTCGACCGCCTCTCGTCCGCGCGCCACGGTCTCGTGGGTGATCTGTGCGTTGAACCATGCACGCACCTTCGCGCGCGCACGGTGGCTGGCCAGATAGCCCAGCTCCGCATTGAGCCAGTCGCGCGAAGGCCCGCCTTCCTTGGCCGCGATGATCTCCACCGTCTGCCCGTTCGACAGCGGCGTGTTCAGCGGCACCATCGCGCCATCGACACGCGCCCCGCGGCAGCGATGGCCGAGCGTGGTGTGCACCGTGTAGGCAAAATCGACCGGCGTCGCGCCCTGCGGGAGCTCGACGATCGCGGCGTCCGGCGTCAGCACATAGATGCGGTCGTCGAAAAGGCCCTGCCCCTGCAGGCCACCCGAGAGATCGCGCTCCCAGGCCAGCAGCTGCCGCAGCACAGCGATCTTCGCGTCGTACTCGCCGCTGGCCCACACGCCCGCGTAGCCCTTGTGGCCCGCTTCCTTGTACGCCCAGTGCGCAGCCACGCCATGCTCGGCGTGGTCGTGCATTTCTTCAGTACGGATCTGGATCTCGATCGGCTTGCCCGCCTTGCCGTCCACCAGTTCGCGCACCACCGTGTGCAGCGACTGGTATCCGTTGGGCTTGGGCCGCGCGATGTAGTCGTCGAATTCCTCGTCGATGGGCTGGAAGTGCGAGTGCACCCAGGCCAGCGCCGCATAGCAGTCCTTCACATCGGGCACCACCACGCGCAGCGCGAGGATGTCGAAGACCTGCGCGAAGTCGAGCGACTTGCCGCGCATCTTCTTCACGATGCTGTAGATGTTCTTGGGTCGCCCCTGCACCACAGCCTTGACGCCCTCGGCCTGCAACTCGCGCTCCAGCTTCGAGCGCAATTGCTCCACATGCCCTTCGCGCTCGATGCGCTTCTCGTCGAGCAGGCGCGCGATCAGCTTGTAGGTCTCGGGCTCGAGGAAACGGAACGAGAGATCCTCGATCTCCCACTTCACCTGCCAGATGCCCAGCCGGTTGGCCAGCGGCGCGAACACCTGCAGCGACTCGCGCGCCACGCCCTCGGGCGCCGGCTGCTTGCTGGCGGCGGCATGCCGCAGGGTCTGCAGCCGGGAGGCCAGCCGCAGCATCACCACGCGCAGGTCGCGCGAGAACGCCAGCAGCATCTTGCGCACGTTCTCCGTCTGGGCGCCGGCGTTTTCCGCGTGATGTCCCTGCGAAGCGGAGCGGGCCTGCTCCTGCACGCGCACCAGCTTGGTCGTCTCGACCGCCAGCGCCGCGAAGTTGTCGCCGAACACCTTGGCGATCACCTCCTGCGGCCGGTTCAGGTGCTGGCACGAATAGACCAGGTAGCTCGCCGCCTGCATCGCCTCGGAGCCACCCATCTTCGCGACGATGGCGGCAACGGCGTCGGCATGCGCGAGCGTGTTCTCACCGGTGTCGAGCTTCTCGTCGGCAATCAGGGGTTCGGCGAAGGCACGGGCGCGCGCCAGCATGTTCTCCATCACCGGGGTGCGCTCGGCCGTTGCCGCGGACAGCGGGTAGTCGACCATGACCGCGTCGGACGCGGTCGCCGTCTGGAGACTCGAAGAATCGCGCTTCACGCTTCGCTCACTCAATCGCTCGATCAGTCGAAAAGGAAGTTGGTGACGGCTGCGATCTGCGCGGGGTCGACGAAAGTCGGCGCATGGCCCACGCCCTCGAATTCGACCAGCGTCGCATGCGGACCGCGCTGCGTCATGGCGAGCGCGGTTTCGCGCGACAGCAGATCCGACTCGGCACCGCGCGTGAGCAGCGTGCGCGCCTCGATGGCGTCGTACAGGCCCCACATGATCGCGCCCCCCTGCGCCGCGGCCTCAGGAGTGATGGCACGGAGCGCAACGCCGATGGCCGGGTCGTAGTGAAGAAGCCAGGCCTCCTTGTCGCCGACCACTGTCGATTCGAGCTTCGCCGAGCCGTCGGCCGTGCGCTGCGAGGCAGGCACCACCATGTGCCGCGACAGCGCCAGCCACTGCTGCGGCGTATGCGGTCCGAAGGTGGTCGACAAAGCCCACATCGCATCGGCCGCCGCCTGCACGCTTTCATAGCTGCCATTCTTTCCGACGTAGGCACCGATGCGCTGCAGCGCGACCGGTTCGATGGTCGGACCGACGTCGTTCGCGACGAAGCGTCGAATGGGTCGCGCCAACGGCAGCTCCTTGTGGCCCGCCAGCACGAAGCCGATCAGGCCGCCCATGCTGGTGCCGAGGTAATCGAGCGTGCCGATCGCCTGCTCGCGCTGCAGCTGCGCGATCAACGCGACCATGTCGGCCGCGTACACCGGCACCTGATAAAGAGAAGGGTCGCGCAGCCAGTCGCTGCGCCCGCGGCCCACCACGTCAGGGCAGACCACGCGAACTTCGCCGCCCGCACGCTCCACGATGGCCTGGGCCAGCAAGTCGAAATCGCGCCCCTGTCGGGTCAAGCCGTGCACGCAGATCACGACATGCGCGCTGTGCGCGTCGCCCCATTGCCAATAGGCCATGCGGTGGCCGCCCTGGGCGTCATCGCACGCCACGTAATGAAGCGTCGGTTCGGTCATGGAAACGATGGTGTCCTGGTGCGGATAATTGTCTCGTCGCATCCTAATTCATCCGGAGATTGATCTTCATGCTCAAAGGCAAAACCGCGCTTGTCACGGGGTCCACCAGTGGCATTGGCCTCGCCATCGCCAAGTCTCTCGCCCAGCAGGGCGCCAACATCGTGCTCAACGGCTTCGGCGATTCCGCCGCTCCGAAGGCCGAGGTCGAAGCCCTCGGCGTGCGCGCCGAATACCACGGCGCCGACATGAGCAAGCCCGAGCAGATCGAGGACATGATGAAGTTCGCCGCGTCCAGGTTCGGCCGCGTCGACATCCTGGTCAACAACGCCGGCATCCAGCATGTCGCGAAGGTGGAAGACTTTCCCACCGAACGCTGGGACGCCATCATCGCGATCAACCTCACCAGCGCCTTCCACACCACGCGGCTGGCGATCCCGGCGATGCGCGAAGCCAACTGGGGCCGCGTCATCAACATCGCCTCGGCGCACGGGCTGGTGGCGTCGGCGCAGAAGTCGGCCTACGTGGCGGCCAAGCATGGCGTCGTCGGCCTGACCAAGGCGGTCGCGCTGGAAACCGCGACCACGGGCGTTACCGTCAATGCGATCTGCCCCGGCTGGGTGCTGACGGCGCTGGTACAGAAGCAGATCGACGACCGCGCAGCGCGCGAAGGCATCACGGTCGCGCAAGCTCAAAACGATCTGCTGGGCGAAAAGCAGCCTTCGCTGCAGTTCACCACCGTGGAGCAACTGGGCGGCCTGGCGGTCTTCCTCTGCTCGCCGGCCGCCGACCAGGTCCGTGGCCAGGCATGGGCCATGGACGGCGGCTGGACTGCCCAATAAGACTGCCCAGTAGTGGGTAGCCCCGCGGTACGCGCCTCTTTCTTATATGAGCACGGACCGCTCTACTTGAGCTGCACGGAGCCCGAGACGGTGACCATCACGGCGGTCTTGCCGGCTTCGACCGGCACCGCCGAATCCGCCGACGAGTACGACTTGGCCTGCACCGCCATCATGCGCGGGCGGATCGGGCCGTTGTCGCTCGCATTCACCGACACCTCGCGCAGCGTGTAGCCGCCGAAGCCGAAGCCCTTGGCCAGCTCATTGGCCTTCTGCTTGAAGTTGTCGATGGCGATGTTCTGCGCCTCGGTCTCGGTCTTGGCCCGCTGCTCGCGGCTCAGGCCGAAGCCCACGTTGCCCACGCTGAGCGTGCTGATGCGCCCTGCCGTCTGGGTGATGCGCGGGAAGTCGCGGCCTTCGAGCACCAGTTCGGTCGAGCCCTGCCAGCCGTTGATCTTGCCGTCCTTGGTGTAGCGCGGCGACAGGCTGAAGTTGCCGGTACGCACGTCGAGCTGGCCTGCCTGCGCGTTCTTCTTCGCTTCGGCCAGCGCGGCGTCGAGCGCGGCCTTCAGCTGCGTCTGCACGGTGGCGGCGTCGGTCGCGTCGCGGGTGGTCACGAGGGTCATGCTCAGCATGTCCTGCTGGACTTCGACCGTGCCCGATGCCGTCAGCTGCAGCACGTTCTGGGGAGCCGGCGTGGCGGCGTTCTGGGCCAGCGCATTGCCGGCGGCGGCCAGGGCAGCGCAGGCCGCGAGCAGTTTGATCTTTTTCTTCATGGCGAAGTACTCCCGTTGTTGGTATGAAAAGACAGGCAGCCGAGCCTGCACCGGCAGGCCGGACGCACCCGCGCAGATCAGCGGCGCTGGCTGCGCGGCGCGAGCGGCAATGCACTTGCCGCGGCCGGCGGCACCGGCACGATGCGCTCGGCCGGCTGCGATTCTGCCGAATTGAGCAAAGCACCCGTCGAAGGCGGGGTCCATTGGCCGCGGACCTGCTGGCGCAGCTCGAACAGCTCAGCAGGAGTCAGGCGCCGACCGGCAATGGCTTCTCCGCGCTTCATTTCCTCACGCTGCGCGGCCCGGTGGGCGGCGACCGCATCGCGGACTTCGCTGCGGCGCGTTTCACCCACCCTGAAGAAGTCGCCAGACACCGCCAGCGAGGGGCCGCAGGCGAAAACGAGGATGAGCGGCAGTGCGGAAAAAGGACGTCTCATTGAGGCGAAAGTCATCGGTAGACGCGACTTTGCCATTGCCGGACTAACGTCGGATGACCAGACCGCGAGCGTCCGCAAGTTTTGTAACTTAGTGTCAAACCATAAGCAAATCCGGCTCAACCGGACCGCAACGCCTTCAGAATCGGCCCTGTTACAAATTCGACGTTGTAGAAATGACTCAAGTTCCCGCTCGCACTGACAAGATCGTGATCGTCGACGACGACGCCCGCATCCGCGACCTCCTGCGCCGCTACCTGACGCAGGAAGGCTTCGAAGTGATCGTGGCCGAGGACGGCAAGGCGCTCAACCGCATCCTGTTGCGCGACACGGTCGACCTGATCGTGCTCGACCTGATGATGCCCGGCGAAGACGGCCTGTCCGTCTGCCGCCGCCTGCGTGCCGCCAACGACCGCACGCCGATCATCATGCTCACCGCCAAGGGTGAGGACGTGGACCGCATCGTCGGCCTCGAAGTCGGCGCCGACGACTACCTCGGCAAGCCCTTCAACCCGCGCGAACTGCTGGCCCGCGTGCACGCCGTTCTGCGCCGCCGTCCGCCGCTGGAAGCGCCGGGCGCCCCCTCCACCGAGAACGAAACCGTCACCTTCGGCCCCTTCGCCTTCGACCTCGGCTCGCGCACCCTCAAGAAAGACGGCGAAGAACTCTCGCTGACCACCGGCGAGTTCGCCATGCTGAAGGCGCTGGTGCGCCATCCGCGCCAGCCGCTGTCTCGCGAAAAGCTGGCCCAGCTGGCCCGCGGCCGCGAGTTCGAGCCCTTCGACCGCAGCCTGGACGTGCAGATCTCGCGCCTGCGCAAGCTCGTCGAGTCCGACGCCGCTGCGCCCCGCTACATCCAGACCGTCTGGGGCGTGGGCTACGTGTTCGTGCCGGACGGCACGGCCTGACGCCACGTTGAAAGGTGGCCGTCGGCCAACCCCCCGGACCAGGCGCAGCCCAGGAGGACGGCGCGCAGGTCACGATGCCGAGCCCGCTCGAAGCGAGCGCGCAGCGTGACCGCCGCCCCGGCCTCAAGCTGGGCTTCAGCCTTTTCTGGCGCACCTTCTTCCTGCTCGCACTGCTGCTGATCGGCTGTACGGTCGCCTGGCTGCAGACTTTCCGCTCGCTCGAATACGAGCCGCGCGCCATTCAAACGGCGCACCAGATCGCCTCTCTCGTGAACCTCACGCGGGCGGCGCTGGTGTACTCCGACGCCATCACCCGGGTGTCGCTGATCAAGACGCTGGCCGACCAGGAGGGCGTGCGCATCCTGCCGCGCGAGCCCAACGACCGCTTCCAGCCCTACACCAGCGGCGCGCTCGACCTGCGCGTGACCGAGGAACTCATCGACCAGCTCGGCGAAGGCACCACGGTGGCGAGCCGCGTGAACGACGAGGCCGGCCTGTGGATCGGCTTCACCATCGAGAGCGACACCTACTGGCTGCTGCTCGATCCCACCCGATTCAGCCGCGTGGGCGGCCGTACCTGGCTGGTGTGGCTGAGCACCGCCATGGCGCTGTCGCTGGCGGGCGCCGCGCTGATCACGCGGCTCATCAACCTGCCGCTCAAGCAGCTGTCGCGCGCGACCATGCAGGTGCGCGAGGGCGAGTACGAGGCGCACCGGCTCGACGAGCGCGCCCGCACCAACGAGATCCGCGCGGTCAACATCGGCTTCAACCGCATGGCCGACCAGCTCGCCAAGATCGAGCAGGACCGCGCCATCATGCTGGCCGGCATCTCGCACGACCTGCGCACGCCGCTGGCCCGGCTGCGGCTGGAAACCGAGATGAGCGTGGCCGACGAGGACGCGCGCGACCACATGGCGGCCGACATCGCCCAGCTCGACGCGATCATCGACAAGTTCCTCGACTACGCCCGCCCCGACCACGTCGACCCCAAGCCGGTGCTGCTGCGCGACGTGGTCGATGCCTGCACCTACGCCGTGCAGGACTACGAGGAGATGAACATCAAGGTCGAGGTGCCCCCCGACCTGCGCGTGATGGGCGACGAGGTCGAGCTCACCCGCGTCATTTCCAACCTGGTCGAGAACGCGCGCCGCTACGGCAAGACGCCTGCCACCGGCGTGGCCGACGTGACGATCCAGGCGCAGGCCAACAACGACGCGGTGCTCATCAAGGTGCGTGACCACGGCGCGGGCGTCGAGCCGGCCCTGCTCGCGCAGCTGACCAAGCCCTTCTTCCGCGGCGACGCGGCGCGCACATCCGCAGCCGGCGCGGGGCTGGGCCTGTCGATCGTGGCGAAGAACATCGAGCGCATGGGCGGCACCTTCGCGCTGACCAGCACACCGGGCCGCGGCCTGGCGGCGCACATCCGGATGCCGCGCGCGATGCCGGCGGGAATGGTCAGGCCGGGCGAGCCTCAGGGCAGCGGCAAGAAGCCAGCCTGAACAAAGCCGGCCGCGCCGGCGTCAGCGATGCAGCAGAACGGCCGCGCGAGCTTCCATCGCGCGGCCTTCGCCCACCGGGCCCAGCTTCTCGGCCGTCTTTGCCTTCACATTCACCTGCTCCAGCGCCACGCCCAGCATGTCGGCGATGCGCTGGCACATGAGCGGAATGTGCGGCGCGAGCTTGGGCGCCTGCGCAATCACCGTGCTGTCGACGTTGCCGATCTCCCAGCCCGCGGCACGCACCCGGCGCGCCGCCTCGGCCAGCAGCACCGCCGAATCGGCACCGCGGAACTGGGGATCGGTGTCCGGAAAGTGCCGGCCGATGTCGCCCAGCCCCGCGCCGCCCAGCAGCGCATCGGTGATGGCGTGCAGCAGCACATCGGCATCTGAATGGCCCAGCAGGCCGGTGGTGTGCGGCACCTCGACGCCGCCGAGAATCAGTTTGCGCCCCGCCACCAGTTGGTGGACGTCCCAGCCCTCGCCGATGCGGATGTTGAAAGGCGCGGCGGTCATGCCAGCTCCTTCCTGCGGCCGAGCAGCACGGCCTCGGCCAGGGCGAAGTCTTCCGGGAAGGTGACCTTGAAGTTCTGGGCGCTTCCGGGCACCAGCAGCGGCGAAAGGCCGACGGCCTCGATCGCGCTGGCCTCGTCCGTAACGGCATCGCCAGCGCGCTCCAGCGCGTCGAGCAGCATGCCGATGCGGAACATCTGCGGGGTCTGCGCCAGCCACTTGTCGGCGCGCGGCAGGGTCTGGGCCACCCGGCTCTCGGCGGTGGACGACTTCAGCGTGTCCGCCAGCCGCTGAGCCAGCAGGCCGCCGACGGCGTCGTGCTCGCAGGCGGCGATCAGCGCCTCGATCTGGCTGGAAGTGACGAGGCAGCGCGCCGCGTCGTGGACCAGCACCCAGTCGTGCGCGCCGGCGCCCTTCTGCCGCAGCGCCACGAGGCCGTTGCGCACCGTGGCCGCGCGGGTCACGCCGCCCACGCGCAGCAGGTATTCGTTCTCCGAGGGAAAGCGCGGCAGCACCGCATCCACGTCCCGGTCGTCCGGCGACACCACCAGCGCCAGCCCGGCGAAGCGCCCCGACATCGCGCGGAAGGCCTCCAGCGTGTGGGCCACCATCGGCAGCCCGGCCAGGCGCCGGTACTGCTTGGGCTGCGTGGACTGCGCATGTCCCGCGCGATGGCCGGAGCCGGCGCATGGGATCAGCACGAAGAGTCGGGAAGAGGACATGAGGGCCCAGCGTCGGCCGTGGCCGACAAGCGGATAAAGGGCCGCCATTCTAGAATTGACCGCTACGCACACCCCTCGCCAGCCGGCGCGGGGTGTTGTGCATTTCCATCAAGCGTTCCATGGACCTCCCCCACCTCACGGCGGGCAAGCGATTCACGCTGCCGCGTCCTCCCTTGTCGGCAGATGCCTTGCTGCTGGCGCAACTGGCCATGCGCGAGAAGGCCGCCGAGCGCGCCACCGCGATGTTCACGGCCGATGCCAACGACGCCCAGCGCCTGATCGACGAGATCGCCTTCTTCGCCCCCGAGCTGCGCTGCGCCCTCTTCCCCGACTGGGAGACGCTGCCCTACGACAGCTTCTCGCCCCACCAGGACCTGATCAGCGAACGCCTGGCCACCCTCTGGCGCATCAGCCAGAAGGAGGCCGACGTGGTGCTGGTGCCCGCCACCACCGCGCTCTACCGGCTGGCACCGCCGTCCTTCCTGGCCGGCTACACCTTCCACTTCAAGGCCAAGCAGAAGCTGGAGGAGTCGAAGCTCAAGGCCCAGCTCACTCTTGCCGGCTACACCCATGTGACGCAGGTGGTGAGCCCCGGCGAATACGCGGTGCGCGGCGGCCTGATCGACCTGTTCCCCATGGGCTCGCCGGTGCCCTTCCGCGTCGACCTGTTCGACGACGAGATCGACACCATCCGCACCTTCGACCCCGACACCCAGCGCAGCCTCTACCCGGTGCCCGAGGTGCGGCTGCTGCCTGGCCGCGAGTTCCCGATGGACGACGACGCGCGCGGGCGCTTCCGCAGCCGCTGGCGCGAACTGCTCGAAGGCGACCCGACCAAGAGCCGCATCTACAAGGACATGGGCAACGGCGTGGCCACCGCCGGCATCGAGTACTACCTGCCGCTGTTCTTCGACGAGACGGCCACGGTGTTCGACTACCTGGGGCCGGACGCCACCGTGGTGCTGCACGGCGACCTGGAACCCGCCTTCCAGCACTTCTGGCAGGACACCAACGAGCGCTACCGCCTCGTGCGCGGCGACCCCGAGCGCCCCGCCCTGCCGCCCGAGGCGCTGTTCCTGAACGCCGAGCAGTTCTACCAGCGTGCCAAGCCGCACGCGCAGCTGGCCATCCGCGGCGACGTGGACACCGACGCGCCCTACGCCGAGTTCGACCGGTTGCCGCCCTTCGCCGTGGTGCGCGGCGCCGAAGACCCGCTGGTCGGCCTGAAGGCGCACATCGCGAAGACACCGCACCGCGTACTGCTGATCGCCGAGAGCGAGGGCCGCCGCGAGAGCCTGCTCGACTTCCTGCGCGCCAGCGGCGTGAACCCGCCGGCCTTCGACTCGCTGGCCGAGTTCGAGTCTTCCGGCGACGAGAAGATCGGCATCGCCACCGCCGCGCTGGCCTCGGGTTTCGCGTGGCGCGAGCAGGCCATCGACTTCGTCACCGAGACCGAGCTCTTCGCCACAGCGCCCACCACGCGCCGGCGCAACAAGAAGCAGGAGCAGGTCAGCGACGTCGAGGCGCTCATCAAGGACCTGTCGGAGCTCAACGTGGGCGATCCGGTGGTCCACAGTGCGCACGGCATCGGCCGCTACCGCGGCCTGATCCACATGGACCTGGGCCAGGGCAACGGCCCCGACGGCAAGCCGCTGATGCAGGAGATGCTGCACCTGGAGTACGCCGACAAGGCCACGCTCTACGTGCCCGTGAGCCAGCTGCACCAGATCAGCCGCTACACCGGCGTCAGCGCTGACGAGGCCCCGCTGCACAAGCTGGGCTCCGGCCAGTGGGAAAAGGCCAAGCGCAAGGCCGCCGAGCAGGTGCGCGACTCGGCCGCCGAGCTGCTGAACATCTACGCTCGCCGCGCGGCACGCGAGGGCCATGCCTTCCGCTACTCGCCGGCCGACTACGAAGTGTTCGCCAACGACTTCGGCTTCCAGGAAACCGCCGACCAGAAGGCGGCCATCCACGCCGTGGTGCAGGACATGATCTCGCCCCAGCCCATGGACCGCCTCGTGTGCGGAGACGTGGGCTTCGGCAAGACCGAGGTGGCGCTGCGCGCCGCCTTCATCGCCGTTACCGGCGGCAAGCAGGTGGCATTCCTTGCGCCCACCACGCTGCTGGCGGAGCAGCACTACCAGACGCTGGTCGACCGCTTCGCCAAGTGGCCGGTGAAGGTGGCCGAGATGAGCCGCTTCCGCTCGGCCAAGGAAATCACCGCCGCCGCCAAGGGGCTGGCCGACGGGCAGGTCGACATCGTCGTCGGCACGCACAAGCTGCTTTCGCAGTCGGTCAAGTTCAAGAACCTGGGCCTGCTCATCATCGACGAGGAGCACCGCTTCGGCGTACGCCACAAGGAGGCGATGAAGGCCATGCGCGCCGAAGTCGACGTGCTCACGCTCACCGCCACGCCAATCCCGCGCACGCTGGGCATGGCGCTGGAAGGCCTGCGCGACCTGAGCGTGATCGCCACCGCGCCGCAGCGGCGCCTGGCCATCAAGACCTTCGTGCGCAACGAGGGCACCGGCGTGATCCGCGAGGCCGTGCTGCGCGAGTTGAAGCGCGGCGGGCAGGTCTACTTCCTGCACAACGAGGTCGAGACCATCGAGAACCGCCGCCAGAAGCTGGAAGAGATACTGCCCGAGGCTCGCATCGCCGTGGCCCACGGCCAGATGCCCGAGCGCGAACTGGAGCGCGTGATGCGCGACTTCGTGGCGCAGCGCTACAACCTGCTGCTGTGCTCGACCATCATCGAGACCGGCATCGACGTGCCGACGGCAAACACCATCGTGATCAGCCGCGCCGACAAGTTCGGCCTGGCGCAGCTGCACCAGCTGCGCGGGCGCGTCGGCCGCTCGCACCACCAGGCGTATGCCTACCTCATGGTGCCCGACACCGAGGGCCTGACCAAGCAGGCGGCGCAGCGGCTGGACGCCATCCAGCAGATGGAAGAGCTGGGCTCCGGTTTCTACCTGGCCATGCACGACCTGGAGATTCGCGGCACCGGCGAGGTGCTGGGCGAGAACCAGAGCGGCAACATGATGGAGATCGGCTTCCAGCTCTACAACGAGATGCTGAGCGAGGCGGTGCGCGCGCTGAAGGCCGGGCAAGAGCCCGACCTGCTGTCGCCGCTGTCGGTCACGACCGAGATCAACCTGCACGCCCCCGCCCTGCTTCCCGACGACTACTGCGGCGACGTGCACCTGCGGCTGTCGTTCTACAAGAAACTGGCCACGGCGAAGACGCCCGACCAGATCGACACGCTGCTGGAGGAGATCGTCGACCGCTTCGGCAAGCTGCCGCCACAGGCGCAGACGCTGATCGACACCCATCGCCTGCGCGTGCTCGCGCGGCCCTATGGCGTGGTGAAGGTCGATGCGGCGCCGGGCATCATCAACATCACCTTCAAGAAGGATCCGCCGGTGGATGGCATGGCCATCATCCAGCTGATCCAGAAGAACAGGCACATCAAGCTCGCCGGCAACGAGAAGCTGCGCATCGAGCGCGAACTGAAAGAACCCAAGGACCGGGCCCAGATGGTGCGCGACGTGCTGCGCAGCCTGGGCCAGCCCA